>Ga0070728_10001643_pt1 | contig 31998 bp, 19 predicted proteins | sample tdDd471_FD_66723 | JGI IMG/M metagenome (GOLD analysis project Ga0070728, IMG submission 66723) | Marine sediment microbial communities from the Atlantic coast under amendment with organic carbon and nitrate - tdDd47.1 | ecosystem: Environmental > Aquatic > Marine > Coastal > Sediment | place...
GCGACTTCGCGACCGGCGGATCGAACTCGGAGCCCCCCTCGGCGACCTCGACCATGCCCCCGCCGGCGGCCGCTTCGGCGCCGCCCCCGGACAGGTACGTGTCGGGATCCCGCTGGAACCGGCGGATGCAGCTCGAGCAGCAGAAGTAGACCGTCTCGCCCTCGTGCTCGATGAACGGGCTGTCTTCGGTCACGCGAAAGACCTCGCCGGACACGAGGCACGTCGTCGCGTCGCCGACGCTGGCACCGGGCTGCGCGACGAGGTCGGCGGGGTCGTAGTCGCCCGGCTCGAGCAGGCTGTCCATGTTGCCCGGCGTGTCGTCGTGCGCGTGGTCGTGCCCGTCGTGGGCATGCGCGTGGTCGCCGTGATCGTGGTCGCCGTGGTCATGATCGTCATGCGCGGCGTGATCGTGGTCGCCGTGGTCATGGTCGCCGTGATCGTGGTCGCCGTGATCGTGGTCGCCGTGGTCGTGGTCGTCGTGGTCGTCGCCATGATCATGGTCGTTCGCCGCCGCCTGGTCCTCTTCGGATTCGGCGGCAGGCTCGTCGCCTTCGATCGGCGATTCGGCGGTGGCTTCTTCGGTGCCCCCGGTCGGGGTGGCCTCACCGCTCTGGCAGGCGATGGCGCCGAACAGGGCGAGAGCGAGGGCGAGCGTGAGTGCGGTCGGGGATCGATGGGTCATGACAACTCCGTGTCGGGTGGTGGCAGAGAGATCAGGGCGAAGAACGAAGCGAGCGCAGGCGCACCCGCGTCTCTTCGGTGAACGAGTACAGGACAGGGACGACGAAGAGCGTGATCAGCTCGATCGCCATGCCGCCCACGGCCGGGATGGCCATCGGGACCATGACGTCGGCGCCGGTGCCACGGCTCGTGAGCACGGGCAGCAGCGCGAGAATGGTGGTTGCGGTGGTCATGAGGCAGGGCCGCACGCGGCGCGACCCCGCGTCGACGACACGGTCGCGGACCTCGGCCACCGACGTGGCCGGCCCGTCCGCGAACTGGGAGGTCAGGTACGTCGCCATGACGACGCCGTCGTCGGTCGCGATGCCGAAGAGGGCGATGAAGCCCACCCAGACCGCGACGGACAGGTTCATCGGGGATGGCCCGAACACGTCGCGCAGCGACGCACCGAGCAGCTCGACGTCGAGAAAGCCCGGGAGGCTCCACGCGCCGATCAGCACGAAGCCACCGGCCAGCGCGACGGCGACACCCGAGAAGACCATGAGGCTGGTCAGGGTCGAACGAAACTGCAGGTACAGGAGCGCGAAGATGGTCAGGAGCGCGATCGGCACGACCATCGCGAGCCGCGCTCGCGCCCGCACGGCGTTCTCGTAGCTGCCGGCGAAGTCGAACGACACGCCGTCGGGCAGGGTGAGCTCGCCGCGCTCGACCGCCCGATCGAGCGCCATGCGCACGCTCTCGACGGCCTCGACCTCACCGACCCCGGGGGCCCGGTCGAACATCACGTACGCGACGAGGCGCCCGTCCTCGCTTCGGATCATCTGGGGGCCGCGGACGTAGTGAATCTCGGCCAGATCGCCGAGGGGCACGGGCGCACCGGACGCGGTGTCGACGAGGATGTCGGCCATGCGATCCGGGTGGTCGCGCAGCTCGCGGGGGTACCGGACGCGCACCGGATACCGCTCGCGCCCTTCGACGGTCTCGGTGATCGTGCGGCCGCCGATCGCGATCTCGATGACGTCCTGCACCTGCCGCATCGTGACGCCAAACCGGGCGAGGGCGTCGCGGTCGGGGTGGATCTCGATCCACGGCTTGCCGACGGGGCGGTCCGCGTTGACCGCGTCGGTGTTCACGAGGGGCTGCTCGCGCAGGATCGCCTCGACGGCGACGGATGCGCGGCCGAGGTCGTCGAGGTCCGGGCCCGAGAGGCGCACGGCCATCGGCGCCCGGATGCCGCTCTGCAGCATGACGATGCGTGCGCTGATCGGCTGCAGCAGGGGCGCGGACGTCAGGCCGGGCACGTTCGCGACGGCGACGATCTCGTCCCAGATGTCCTGCTCGGTCTCGATCTCGGGGCGCCAGTTGCGGTACGGCTGGCCGCCGGGATCCGGCACGAGCTCGCCATCGTCGTCGCGGACGAAGTCGCCGTCGTCGTCGACCGCGAACCGCAGCGGGCGACCGCGGTCGTCGATGCGATACTCGGGCACGTACTCGATGATCGTCTCGATCATCGAGACCGGCGCCGGGTCCAGCGCCGATTCGGCCCGCCCGAGCTTGCCGACCGCGAACCGCACCTCGGGCACGGACTCGATCTGCAGGTCGAGCTGGGCCATCAGATCGAGGGTCTCGCCGATCGACGCGTGCGGCATCGTCGTCGGCATGTACAGGAACGCGCCCTCGTCGAGCTGGGGCATGAACTCGCTGTCGAGCCCCGGCAGCGCGTGGTGCAACCACTGCCCGGTCTCGGACGTGTGCACCCGGTCGGGCAGCCACCCGAACACGGTGCCGAATCCGAGCCACACGCTCAGCCCGGCGCCGACGATCGCGAGGGGCAGGGCGAGAAAGAGCGGCTTGTACGCGAGGGCGAACCGCAGCAGCGGCCGATACGCCCACCGGAACCCGTGGAAGGTCAGCAGCAGCCCGCCGACGACGATCGCGACGAACGCGATGTTGTGGCCCGATCCGGCGCCGACGCCCATCGGGGACCACGCCGCCGCGAGCACGACGGTCGACGCGATGGCGAGGGCGATCAGCGCCGGCCAGCGGACGACGCGCAGCACCCGGCGGATACGGCGGTCGGGCAGCACCCACGAGGCGAGGGCGGGCAGGAGCGTGAGGGCCAGGATGACGCTCGCGACGATCGCGAAGGTCTTCGTCCACGCGAGGGGCACGAAGAGCTTCGCCTCGGGTCCTTCGAGCAGAAAGACCGGCAGAAAGCTCACGACGGTCGTCGCGACGGCGGTGAGGACCGCGCCGGCGACCTCGGCGGTGGCGTCGACGACCACCTGCTTCGGATCGTCTTCGGGGTCCGCCTCGTCGAGGCGCTGGACGATGTTCTCGATGATCACGATGCCGATATCGACCATCGTGCCGATGGCGATCGCGATGCCGGCGAGGGACACGACGTTCGCGGCGATGCCGAACGCCTTCATCGCCACGAAGCTGACGAGCACGGCGATGGGCAGCAGCCCGGCGATCAGCGCCGAGCTGCGCACGTGCACGAGGAGCAGGAGCACGACGAGCACGGTCACGAGGATCTGCTGGGTGAGCGCGTCCTCGAGGGTGCCGACCGTGCGATCGATCAGCGCCGCGCGATCATAGAAGGGCACGATGGTGACCTGCGACGTGCGCCCGTCGTCGAGGGTGCGCGTCGGCAGGGCCTGCTGCACGCCGTCGATCGCGTCGCGCACGTTGTGGATGACCTCGAGCGGGTTCGCGCCATACCGCGCGACCACGACGCCACCGACGGCTTCGGAGCCGCCACGGTCGAGGGCGCCGCGACGCAACGAAGGGCCGACCTGCACGTGGGCGACGTCAGACACCCGCACCGGCGTGCCGTCGATCGACGCGACGACGGTCTGCCGCAGGTCGTCGACGTCTCGCAGAAAGCCCACGCCGCGGATGAGGTACTCGACGCCGTTGATCTCGGTGGTGCGCGCGCCGACCTCGGCGTTCGCCGCGGCGACCGCGCCGTAGACATCGGCGAGGCGCACCCCCCAGGCGCGCAGCGCGTCCGGGTCGACGTCGATCTGGTACTCGCGCACGAATCCGCCGACGGACGCGACCTCGGCCACGCCATCTGCGGCGGCGAGCGCGTACCGGACCTGGTAGTCCTGGATGGTGCGCAGCTCGTGCAGGTCCCAGCCGCCAGCGGGCTCGCCGTCGGCGTCTCGCCCCTCGAGGGTGTACCAGAACACCTGCCCGAGCGCGGTGGCGTCCGGGCCGAGCTGGGGGGTGACCCCGGTGGGCAGGGTGTGGCGCGGCAGGCTGGCGAGCCGCTCTGCCACGCGGCTGCGCGTCCAGTAGAACTCGGCGTCGTCTTCGAAAATGACGTAGATCGTCGAGAAGCCGAACGCGCTCGTGCTGCGGATCGTCTTCACCTCGGGCAAGCCGAGCAGGGCGACCGTGAGCGGGTACGTGATCTGGTCGTCGATGTCCTGCGGCGACCGTCCGGGCCACTCGGTGAACACGATCTGCTGGTTCTCACCGATGTCCGGGATGGCATCGACCGGCACGGGGGCGCGATCGTCGAGCCCGGGGACGTCGAACGGAGCGACGAGCAGACCGGCGAACACGGCGAGCCCGGCGAGGCAGACCACGGCCATGCGCAGGTCGACCACCCACGCGACGAAGCGGTGGGCGAGGGTGCGATCAGTGCGCATGGTCGCCCCCGCCGCCCGGCACCATCGTGTCGTGCATCATCGACGGCCCGCCCTGGATCTGCAGCGACGCGTCGATGCGGAACGCACCGTTCACGACGACATGCTCGCCGGGGAACACGCCGGATCGGATGACGTACCGGTCGCCGACGTGCGGGCCGAGCTCGACCTCGATGGGCATGAAGAGGGGCGGCGACTCGATCGGGTCGTGCACGTAGACGAGCGAACGGCGTCCGGTCCACAGCACCGCGGTGTCGGGCACGCTCACCGGCGCGCGCCCACGGGCGTCTGTGACCGGCAACCGAGCGGTGGCCTCGACCAGCAGGTCCGGGCGCAGCCGCCCGTCCGGATTGTCGAGCACGACGCGGGCTCGCGCGACGCGGCGTACGGGGTCGACGACCGGGTCGACAAAGGTGACCTCGCCGTCGATCGGGTCATCGACGCCAGCGACCGAGAGCTGGACGGCGACGCCGGGCGCAACCAGGGCGAGGTCGCGCTCGTAGATCTCGAGCTGCGCCCACACCTGGTCGAGGTCGGCGAGCTCGACGATCGGGGCGCCGCGCTCGACGTGGTCGCCCTCGCGGGCGATGCGTCGCATCACGGTGCCGCCGGCGGGGGCATAGATCGTCACGTAGGTGTCGGCCTCGCCGTCATCGACGAGCCGGTCGATCTGCCGGTCCGAGAGGCCGAGCAGCCGCAACTCGACGCGGGCGGCGTCGACCGCGGCCCGTGCCGCTCGGGCCCGCGGTTCGCTGCCGGACGCCTCGGCGCCGGCGAGGATGTTGCGGGCGTGGATCAGCGTCTCCTGCGCAACGACGAGCTCGGGGCTGTACAGCCGCGCGAGGGGCTGGCCCCGTTCGACGGTCTCGCCGGGCGTGTCGACGTAGAGGCGATCGATGCGACCGGCCGTCCACGCGGTGATGCGCGCGTCGCCGTCGTCCGGCGCTGTGATGCGCCCGAACGCGTGCAGATCGCGGTGCAGGGGGACGCGCCGCACGATGTCGGTGCGCACCTGGGCGAGGGCGATCGCTGCGTCCGAGAGAGTGACCGCGATGTCCGATGCCGAGCCGCCGCCCGTGGACACGGGCACAAGGTCCATGAAGCAGATCGGGCAGGTGCCGAACTCGTTCTGCCGCACCTGGGGGTGCATCGGGCAGACGTACTCGCTCGGCGCCTCGGCGGCCGCTGCTTCGGCGGACCCCTCGCTCGCGGCCGGGGGCGGGGCGGCCGTGCTCGGGGCTTCGCCACCCGGGGCGGACCAGCGGCCGACGAGCAGCGCGACGACCGCGACCGCCGCGACGCCTGCGATGCGCGCGATCCGGGTCTGGATCGAGCCGGACCGGGACGGGCGAGGCGCTTCGATGTCGTCGGTGCTCGCGTCGTCAGTCTCGACCACCCGGGGTTCGGGTGCATCGTCGCGCGGTTGCGCCGACGTCCCGGCCGCGGAGGCGCCGGTGTCGGCGCCGTCCGCGTCGTGGGCGTCGTGGGTGTCTGCGGCGTCGACGGACGGGGTCGTGTCGCGGCGGACGTTCGGTTCGCTGGTGCTCATGGGGCCCCCGGTGCGTCTGCGGGGGGCGTGGGCACGTCGCCTCGGGCGCGGCGTGCGGCGAGCAGGGCGTCCGCAAGCGCCGCAGAGGCGCGGGCCTCGACGACGGCTTCACGCATCGAGAGGACCTGCTCGACGGCGAGCAGCCACTCGGTGTGGTCGGCGCCGTCGACGGCCAGGTCGATCGCGTAGTGGTCGACGATGTCGCGGGCCATCGGCAGCAGGTCGCGCTCGTACCGCTCGATGCGCTCCTGCGCTGCGTCGATGCGGGTGCACGCGCCGCGGATCTCGGACGCGAGCTGCAGCCGCAGCGCCGCGGCATCGTCCAGGGCACCGGCGGCGGTCGCCTCGTGGGCCTGTGCGTCGGCGACCGACGCCCGGCGCGCCACCGGCAGCGGCACGGACACACCGACCATCAGGGTGTCGCGCCCCCCGTTGCCGGTGCCCGGCATCGGGGTGTCGTACCGGCCGATCGTCCCCCACGCGATGGACGCCTGGATCGGCTCACGCACCGCAAGGCGCGCGAGCTCGGCGGCCTCGAGCGCGCCGTCGCCCCGGGCTTCGGCCCGGCGGGGATCGGGATGGCGTGCCACGGCGGTTGCGACGAGGTCGTCGACTGACGCGCAGGGGACCAGCGGTGAAGGCAGCGCCGGGCGCAGCGCGTGCAGTGCGGCTTCGGGCAGCGCGGTGCGCGGCGCCAGCGTCGCGACCACCTCGTCGCGGGCGTCGGCGATCGCCTCGAGGCGGTCTTCGAGGACCACGTCGAGCAGCGACGTGCGCAGCAGGTCGACGTGCTCGGCGCCGCCGAACGCGAGCACCGCGGACTCGTGGGTCGCCACGTCGCGGATGACCGCCTGCTGCTCGCGGACGAGGTCGGCGATGGCGTCGAGACGAGCGAGCTGGATCCATGCGACTTCGACGTCGTGGACGGTGCGCAGGACTTCGGATTCCCACGCCAGCGCGAGGCCGCGGGCTTCGGCGACGTGGGGGTCGTCGGCTTCGCGGCGGCGGTCCAGCGACGGGATCGCCTGCTGGACGCCGACGACGGCGTACTGGGGGCCCTGGCGCGTCTCGACCGGCAACACGCCCGCCTGCACCGAGAGCCGCGGCTGCGGCCAGATCGAACCGGCGGCCTCGGCGCGGGACAGCGCGGCGTCGTGCCGGGCGGCGAGGGCGTCGAGGGTCGGGTTGGTGCGCAGCGCGGCGTCGACGAGCTCGTCCCACGTGGGGGCCTCGCCGGTCGCCACGACAGGCGCCGGAGTCTCCGGCGGGGCGTCGGTCGGGTCGGATTGTGCGCTGGCGTGGGTCGACGCGCAGGTCAGCGCGACCACCAGCAGGGCGTAGAGCCGGGCGCGTGGCCCGGTAGAGGTGCAGAACACGAGGTCCTCGGGGATGTGAGAGCGGCCAACGAAGCGGCCCGGTGGGGGCCGCCCGGTGTCGCGCGCACGAACGGCGCGCGGCCGCCCTCAGCAGCGGAGGACGTCGATGCGGTGCAGAAGATCGCGGTTGGACGGGCCCGGTGGCGCGGCCCGCGTGGGCGCGTCGGGGGGGCCCCGGGGCAGCGCGCGACGAACGACGCCGTCGAACGCGATCGGCCGGCCTTCGCCCGCGGCGCCGACCATCGGCAGCACGAGCACCGCGGTCGGCGCCACCTGGGCGTCGATCGCGGCGAGGGTCGTCTCGTCGGGCTGGCAGTGGGGGCAGACTTCGGGGTCGTGGGCGGGGTCGCCGCCGTCCGACGCCGCGATGTCCGCCGGGTGGCCCTCGTCGTCGACGGCCATGCCGGCGCAGCAGCTGTGCCCCTCGCTGGCCTCGGCTTCGGTCTCGCCCGATCCGCACGGGCACGGCAGCGCAGACCCCGCGACGAGCACGAGGCAGACGACGACCGAGACGATGTGCGAGAAGGTCGGCATGATGAGGGGCGAACCAGGGTCCGAGACTCAACTATGACCACGCGAAGCCCCTGCGTCAATTCGCCACACCGCGTCGAGCGATCCGTCGCGGGCGCAGACGACGACCAACGTGTCGGACGCGATGCCCCCGCGGGTGCCGTTCGGGGCGCGGTCCGTCGGGTCCTTCACCGGACGGCGTGCGTTACCGCCCTGTGCGTCGTCGCCGGGGGGATGGCGTGCGCACCGCGCACTGCGCCGCCGGAGTCGCCGGAGTCGTCGCACGAGCCACCGCACGCCGGCGCCGGGGCCGCCTCGGGCGCATCGGCGACGCCGGGTGATGGGGCGGCTGCGGTGCCTCCGGATGAACCCGGGACCGTGCCGACGGGCGACGTGCCGGGCGAGGCCGATTCCGTCGTGCCGAGCGCCGAGGGCTCCGCGGGGCCGGCGGCCGACGACGGATCCAGCGACGAGGCGCTCGACCCGTTCGCGACGTTCGACCGGGATGCGCTGGACCAGCGGGCCCTCTGGTACGAACGGTGGCCCGCAATGACCGAGTCGCGGGACGAGGGCGGGCTCGACTGTGCACCGGCGGACTTTCGTCTGGGCGCCGCGCTGTGGGAGGCGACGCTGGGCGACGACCGGCGCATCGTCGGCATGCTCTGCCAGCCGGGCGCGTACAACTTCGGGTTCGCGCTCTTCGACGTGCGCCGCGACGGCGAGCGGTGGTCGTGGTCGCCGCTCGAGCTGCCGCGCTGCGCCGACCCGCCGACGGTGCCCCAGTGGGATGTCGTGTACCTGCCGACGTGGGACGCCGACGCGGGGACGTTGCACGCGTTCGCGAAAGCGCGGGGCCTGGGGGACTGCGGCCAGACCGAGACGTGGGCGCTGAGCGACGAAGGGTTCTGCCTCTCGCGCTGCGCGATCGAGCACGAATGCAGAGAGCGGCTCCCGCCATGGGAGCCGCTCTTCGTCGATCCGACGTGCGGGGGGCCGCCGGTGCTCAGTCCGTGAGGACGCGACGAAGGCGGTTCGCGAGGCGATCCACGCCGCCGCCGACCCACGTCTTCGTCTTCTCGCCCTTCACGTAGAGCACGTTCGTCGGCAGGTCGGTCACCCCCGACAGCCACGGGTTCGCGCGCTTGAACGCGACGAGCCCGGGCTGGTCGAGGTTGAGCTTGCCGAACCGGGCGCCGTCGAACTCGTCGGTCCCGGCGAGGTGCGCGTCGAGCTCACCCTGCCACGTCTTGCACGCGCCGCAGTCGCTCTTCGCGAGAATCAGGACGGCGACAGGGGCCGAGAGGAAGTCCTCCCACCCGTCGCGTCCGACCATTTCGACAGAGGTGCTCATCAGGCGACGAACTTCTCGCCCTTCGACCAGTCGGCGCCGCAGAGGCCGCCGGCCTGGTAGGCCTGCACGGTGCGGAGCGTCTCGGCCGGGCTGCGGCCGACGTCGGGGTCGTTCACGCTCAGCGAGCGGACCTTGCCCTCGGGGTCGACGATCACCGTCGCGCGGAGCGCGATGCCCGCCTCTTCGATGAGCACGCCGAACGCCTTCGTCACCGCGTGCGACGTGTCGGCGAGCACCGGGTGGGTGATCTCCTCGGCGAACGTCTCACGGTCCGCGAACCACGCCTTGTGGCTGAAGAACGAGTCGGTGCTCGCGCCGATCACGGCCACGCCGTCGTCCTCGAAGTCCTCGAGGAGCGACTGGAACCCGCGGATCTCCGTCGGGCAGACGAACGTGAAGTCGAGCGGGTACCAGTACAGGACGTACCACTTGCCGGCGTAGTCGCTGCTGGACACGGTCTTCTTCTCGCCGTTCACGTAGGCGGTCGCGGTCCACTCGGGTGCTTTCTGGCCAACCATCGTCATGTCGTCCTCCAGGAGGTTTCGGGGATGCCGTCGAGGCGGCGCGAACCTAGCGCGCGTCGGACGCGTGTCAACGCATCAGCCCGATCTGTTCGTCGAGCCGTGCAGGATGACGTTTGTGTGGCACGGTCGTTGCTTTGGAATCGGTCCCACGGCCGCCGACGCGCCGCGGCCCCCATCGCGCCGCACCCCGCGCCCCGCGCCACCGCCGCCCGAACCGACCCCACCGCACGCTCTCGGAGCCGACCATGCGACTGTCAGAGATTCGATACTTCGTCCTGTCCGCCCTCGTGGTTCTGTCGTGGTTGCCGGGCTGCGGCACCGAGGAGGAGTCCGACACGCCGGGGGACACCGGAGCCGACACGAGCGAGACGGACACCGCCGAGCCGGACGCCGGCGGCGACGCCTCGACGGACACCGCGCCCGACACGACCACGGACGTGAGCATCGACGGGCCCTCGTGCGAAGGTCCGGATCCATCGATGAGCTGCATGGACTCCGGCTGCCCCGAAGGACAGGTCTGCGAGATGGTGCCGGACGGCTGTGCGCCTTCGGCGTGCGCGTGTTCGGACGGGCTGTGGGAGTGCACCGCGGACTGTGGCCCCGAGTACGCGTGCGTTGACGACGCGCCGGCGCCCGGGTGCCCCGAAGAGATGCCGGACTTCCGCGACGCCTGCGTCGAGGACGGGCTCGCCTGCTCGTGGGGCATGGAGTGCTGCTGCGGCGACTGCTACCCGTCGACGGAGTGCACGTGCATGGACGGCGAGTGGGCCTGCGGCGCCACCGACGCCTGCTTCATCGAGAGCTGCGCCGGGCGCGCGTGCGAGACGGACACGGACTGCGAGGGCGGCGGTACGCCCACCAGCTGCATCGACGGTGCCTGCGTGTACGACGACCCCGGCTGCGCCGGCGAAGACCCGGAGTCGTGCGAGGCCACGTTCGGCTGCGAGTGGTTCCTGCCCTCGGCGTGCCCCGAGGAGGGCCTCGACGGGCTGCCCGAGGCGATGTGCGCCCCGTCGCAGTACTGCGGCGACGACGTGGACTGCCCCGTCGGCTTCACGTGTACGACCCTCGAGGTCGCGCCGCGCTGCTACTGGGACGACCCGCTCTGTGACGCGTGCAACGAGGTCCGCGCGATCTGCGTGCCCACCACCTGATCCGGCGGCGGCTCACCGGGGGACGTGCTCAGCGTGCCCCTGAGCGCATCGGGCCCTCGCACGACCGCCAGGTCGCCGAGGGCCCGTGCTGCTCAGGGCGCGTTCAATCGCGTCAGGGCGCCTCGAAGAGGAAGACCGGCGCCAGCTCGAGGGTCGCGACGGCGGTGAGCGCGTCGCACTCGCCCTCGACGCTCATGTCGGCCATCAGCGTGCCCACCTGCTCGATGAGCTCGGGGATCCGGTCCTGGATGCCCGGCGTGTCGGCGATGTCGAGGATGTTGTCGAGCAGCACGGACCCGCCGACCGTGATGGCCCCCGGCCCGTTCTCGGTCATCTCGGCGCGAATCAGCGCGTTGTGCAGCGTGACGTCGAACCGGAACGTGAAGACGAAGATCGGCAGCTCGACGTCGCCGGGACCGCCGAGCAGCACGCCGTCGACGATCGTGGCTCCCTCGATGCGGTTGATCGGCTCGTCGTGGTCGACGTCGAAGGTCAGCCAGTCCTGCAGCAGCCCGTTGGACCCGGTGATCGCCGAGCCGGCTGCGCGCCCGATGATGATGTCGACGTCGTCGTCGTTCATCATGTCGTCGAGCCCGTCGAAGTGGGCGAAGATCAGCAGGTCACCCTCGTTGATCGCGCTCTGGATCAGCGTGGGCAGCGCCGCACCGCCGGCCGCCTCGACGAGGGGCAGGAGCAGGGCGAACTGGTTGTCGATGCCTTCGGTGCCGTCGGGGGCGACGAAGTCTGCCTGGCCGCAGCCGGAGTCACCACCGACGGACGACACAGCGCCGTCGAGGTCGAAGCCGCCAGCGATGCCCGGGGTGTCTTCGCGCTCGAAGAGAAACCGGCGGGCCACCCACGTCGTCGTGGTCGGGCCGGTCACCTCAGGGCGGTCCGACACCTCGCCCGAGCCGTCGAGGGCGACGTCGCCGCCATCGGAGGCATCGAGGGACGCGTCCACGTCAGTGGCGACGTCGGTCACGCCGACATCGCCGCCACCGGTGTCGGTGTTCGCCGTGGCCCCCCCGTCGTCGTCACCGCACGCGGCGAGAGCAACGGCGGCGGCAAGGAGTGCGGCTCGTCGAACCATCATGGTCAGACCTCGATCGGCGAGAAGCCGTCTTCGGCGTAGGCCGCGTCCGTGCCCCACGACGGGGCGAGGACGTCGACCGCCCGCATCAGCGAGAGCATGAGCTCGTTCGTGTTCTCGCCGATCTCGGACCGGATGTGGGTGCCGGTGACGAGGCGCCCGTTGCCGGTGCCCGAGTAGATGATCGGGAACTCGTCCAGCCCGTGCGTCCGCCCGTACGAGATGTCCGACGTGCCGAGCACGACGCAGTGGTCGAGCAGGGTGCCGTCGCCCTCGGGGATGCTGTCGAGCGTCTCGACCAGGTACGTGTACTCGCCCATGATCTGCCGCACGATCGACTGCACCATCGGCTGATCGCCGGGCTCGTCGTGGGTCAGCTGGTGGTGGCCGGCCGTCGCCTCGGCGAGCAGCAGGTTGTTCAGCGGGCGTGTGACGGCGTGCGTGAACACGCGCGTCTGGTCGCAGGCGAGGGTGAGCGCGAGGATGTCGCACATCGCCCGGTTCAGGGCCTGCAGCTGCGGGCGCCCGTCGATGTCGGGGAAGTCGCTCTCCGGCCGGTCCGGGCGGATGCACGCCTCGAGGTTCGCCGGGTTCTCGGCGAGCCGCTGCAGCCGCAGCTCGAGCTCGCGCACGCTGGTGAGGTGCTGGTCGAGACGGGCGCGGTCCGCGGACCCGAGGTCACGCTCGAAGTCCGTGATGTCGGTCATCACCGAGTCGAGCACCGACCGCCGCAGCGCGAGCCGCGGATCCGGCTCGGCGTCCGAACCGGGCTCCCGGAAGTCCGCGCCGAAGATGCGGTCGTAGAGCGCGAACGGCGAGCTCTCGGTGGGGTTCGGGTTGTCGGGGCCGTTGTACGAGACGCCGATGTCGCCCGGGCGCACACCCTGCTCGATCGACCGGAACCGCGTCTCGCCTCCGATGGCCTCGGCGATCACCTGGTCGACGGTCCGGTCGGGCATCGTCCAGCCACCGCTGGGCTTGATGATGACCGGCTGACCCGTGAGCACGCCGGACATGCCGGACCAGTGCGGCTCGATGTTGTCGACCCGCAGCCCGGTGCCGGTGACCACGGTCATCCGGTCCTTGATCGGGGCCAGCGGCTCCATCAGGTACGACAGCTCGTAGTCCGGGCCGGTGGTCTCGGGGACCCAGGCCTGGGGGACGACGCCGTTGCCCCAGAAGAAGAGGCCGAACCGCTTCGGGAAGGGGCTGCCGTCGGCGAGGGCGACCCCGTGGGTGCCCATGTGTACTTCGAGCAGCGGCAGGCCGAGGGTGGCGACAGCGCCGCCGACCATGCCGCGCAGAAACCGGCGGCGAGTGATGCGCTTGCGACTCATTCTTCTTCCTCCGCGGTGACGACCGGGGCTCCGGCGGTGCGGAACGCGGGGCTCATGACGAACGCCTCGAGCAGGTCGAGGACGCGGTATTCGGACTCGACGAACGCGTGCTCGAGCACCTCGATGCCCGGGCGCTGCGGGTTGCCTTCGATGGTCGCCGTGCCGTACCGCAGCAGGTGCTGGGCGACGCAGCGGCCGAACTCGCGGCGCTCGGTGACCACGTCGGCGACGTCCCAGGCGTCGTCGAACGCCGCGCCGTCGAGCTCGCCGGACGCGTCGATTTCGACGCCGTTCTCGGTGGCGCGCCAGACGCCGACGCCGTCGAAGTTTTCGAACGACAGGCCCATCGGGTCGGTCAGCAGATGGCAGCCGGCGCAGTTCGGGTCCTCGAGGTGGACCGCGATGCGCTCACGCAGCGTCGGCGCGTCGGGGCTCGGCTCGGGGATGGACGTGTCGACGCCGCTTGGCGGCGGGGGCACGACCATGCAGAGCAGGGCCTCGCGGACGAAGAGCCCACGCTCGGTGGCCGAGGTCGACGTCGGGTGGCTGTTCACCGCGAGGAAGCTCACGTGGCCGAAGAGCCCGCGTCGACCCGTCTCGGGGGCGAGAAAGACCTCGCCCCAGCCGTCCGCCGACGGCGCCGGGATGCCGTAGAGCGCAGCAAGGCGCCGGTTGACGAAGGTCCGGTTCGAGACGAGCAGCTCGCGGAAGTCGGCCTCCTCGTCGAAGATCAGCGCCTCGAGCACGCGCTCGGTCTCTTCGAGCGCGTCCGTGCCGAGGTCCGGGTGCATCTGGGGGTACACGTTCGGGTCTTTCGACAGGTCCTCGAGTTCGTGCAGGTGGTACGCCTGCCGGAAGAGCTCGAGCACGCCATCGCGGGCGCGGTCCGACGCGAGCAGGCGCTCGAACTGCGCGCGCAGCCCGTCGTCGGTGGTCAGCTCGCCGGCTTCGGCCGCAGCGAGCAGCTCGTCGTCCGGCGTCGTCGACCAGAGCAGGTACGACAGACGCGCGGCCAGCTCGAAGTCGTCGTACGGGCGACGCTCACCGTCCCCGTCGCCGACCTCGCGGCGGAACATGAAGTGCGGCGACTGCAGCAGGGCCGAGAGCGCCCACTCGAGCCCGGCGTGGAAGTCCTCGAGCACGAGCGCCGCCTCGTCGGCGATCGCGACCAGGCGCTCGACCTCGGCGTCCGTCAGCGGGCGACGCCAGATGCGCAGGCCCTGCTCGCGGACGAAGGTCTCGGCGCAGTCCGTGTCGACCGTGTCCGCCGGCGTGCACGAGACGAAGCGGTCGCGCCGCTCCGGCTCCAGCACCTGACGGGCCACCTCGCGGGCGGCGCGCTCCATGTCCTCGACGGTGCGGGGCGAGAGCGTCGCGCCGGACGCGCCGACCGCGACGAATCCGCCGTCCTCGAGGTCGGGCAGGCTGATCGGCGGCACGACCACGTCGGCGCCGAACAGGTCGTCGAAGGTGTTGGCGAGCTGCACCTGCGTGAGACGCGGCACCGGCGCGGCGGCCGGCGCCCAGTCGTCCCAGGTCGCCGGGTCGGGCTCGGGCACGTCGATGCCGGTGTCCTCGGTGGCGTCCGGGGTCACGTCCGTCGATGCGTCCGTGCCACCGACGTCGGTCGTACCCACGTCGGCGCCGCCGGACGTGTCCGGGGTGTCCATGACGTCTTCGTCGGCGCACGCCGCCATCGACAGGGCGAAGAGCCCGGCGACGCCGAGGCGAGCCACCGTACGCGCGACGGGGCGGGGGGCAGGGGGGCGATTCATGCCATCTGTCCTATCGGAAGTCGGAAGGTCCGGCGGAGAGCCTACCGAGTGGTCGAACCCCTCGCAAGTGGAGTCGGCATCGGACGATTCGCTCGATCTCCCGACCGGGAATGGGCATGCTGTGCGCCCCCTGCAACACCCGACCCGCACGAGGACCGATCATGCGCTTTCGACTCGCCCACCGATTCGACTGCACTCCCACCGAACTCTGGTCGATCACCGACGACGAAGCCTTCGAGCAGCGCCTGGGCAAGGCGTCCGACTCGAAGCGCGAGAAGGTCGAAGACGACGTGACCAACGGCGTCCGCGTCGTGCGTCGGCGCATCACGCTGCAGCGCGAGCTCCCCGGTCCGATGCGGCGCGTCGTCGGATCCAACTCGATCTCGTACGACCAGATCACCCGCCGCGCCGAGGGCGCGAACACCCTCGAATGGGAGATCGAGCCGATGGTGCTCCAGGGGCGCTTCGTCGGACGCGGTACGACCCGTGTCGTCGAGACCGCCACCGGCTGCGAGCGCATCATCGAGGGCGAGCTGACGATCAAGGTGCCGATCGTCGGTGCGAAGATGGAGAAGCGCCTCGTCGACGACGTGTCGGCCAGCTACGAGCAGGCCGCCGGGATCATCCGCGAGATGCTCGCCGCGCGGTGATCGTTCGCGACACCCGGCGGTGCAGCCGCAGAGGTGGCGCGGCGACGGCGCAGAGGTGAGGCAGTGATCGCGCAGAGAGGACGCAGTGACGCCGCGCCGGGTTCTCCGACCGCTCGCCGTCGTTCGATGACGCCGACACGCGGCGTCGAGTGACGAGTCGCGTGGCTACTCGGGCAGCATGCCCTCGGGGGGCAGCTCACCCGGCGGCGGGGTCGGCATGCCGGGCACGAGGCCGCCGGGTACGCCGCCGGTGCCGGGCGTGCCGTCGGGCAGCAGCTGTCCATCTTCGCCGATGGGGCCAAACCGGCCGGAGCCCGCGTCGTTCGGGTCCGGATAGTCCATGTCCGGGCTGGGCGGTTCGAGCGTCTCGTCCGTCATCCCTGCATCGCGCTCGGCGCGGAACCGTGCACGGGCCCGCCGATACTCGTCCTCGTCGCGCTGGCGCCACCAGGACGGGACCTCACGGTACGGCACGAGACCCGGGTTCCAGCAGATGGCCGCGTCGGACTCGTGGGTCAGGTTCGACCCCTGCTCTCTGGCGATCGCCTCGAGGACCATGTGCCATGGTCCATCGCGATGCAGCGCGGCGATGCGGCACTCCGAGCGAGTGATCAGGGTGAACGGCGCGGGCGAGCCGTAGATGCCACTGAAGTAGAACGGGGTCGCCGTCCCATCCGGAGAGAGAAGCACGACGCAGGCGGGGACGTCGGCGCACAGCGGGTGGTGCCCGCTCATGTCGGCGGGGAACGCCACTTCGCTGCCGTCGCGCATGACGAAGACGACGATCGAGCCGAGGAAGTGAATCTCGTTGAACTCGGCGCCTTCGGCGTCGGCGAAGTAGTGGCGCCCGACGAGGAAGTGATTGGCGAGCCCGAACATCGTGCCCGCCAGCTCGTCGTCTTCGTCGTCGCCTTCATCCGAACCGTCGGTGTCGGTCTCCGGCGGCGTCGGCAGCTCGGGGACCTCCGACGGATCGACCGGAGTGGGCTGGTGGGTGTACACCGGCTCTTCGAACTGATCGAGCAGGCGCCCCTCGTCGAGCACGGCTTCGTCGGCTGAGCCTTCGGCCCCGCTGCCTTCGTCCGGGGTCGCCTCCGCGACGGCCGCGGAGCCATCGCCCGAGGCCTCGTCCGGGGCCGACGACGGCGATACGTACGGTTCGCAACCGGGCGTCACCAGCGCTGCGGCGACGAACAGTCCGCAGAACCATCCGAAGCGACGCGATGACCGGGATGCTTGTTCTGGACGCTTCACACGCAGTCAGGGGAGGGGGAGTGGGGCGTATCCGCGGCTGTGAGCTCGTCGGCAGATGCGAGGCGGCAGCGCGGTGTACACCGCGTCGAAGTCCGGCTCGAAGAACGCCATGTATTTCCGACGGAATCGATGCTTGTCGTCGATCTCCAGGATCGCGCACTCACCAATGACCAACTCGCCGTTGTGGACGCGGAATTCCATCGTCGAAAGCTCGAGGGTCTGCCGATTGAGCAGCACCACGCAGAACCGGCTGGCACAGCCACGCCACGAGCCTTCATAGCTCGCGAGCAACGTCTGCACGGAGCCGTCCCACCCGACCAGGGCCGCGACGTCGTCCGAGAAGATCATCTCGGCGTACGGCAGGTCACGATGGGTTGCGCCCCACCGCGTGTTGCGCAGTACGGACGGCTGGTTGAGCGCGTCGCGCACGAGCGGGATCCCGTCCTGCTGCAGGAAGTGCCGCGGCGCATTCTCGGCGCCGTCGGTGGTCGGTGCCGCCAGCGGAGGCGCTGGTGACGGACCGGGCGACTCCGTCGCGCTCGACGCGTCGGATCCACCCGCGGTGTCAGATGCACCCGCGCAGGCTGACGCCGCGGTGATGAAGATCACCGCGGCGACGAGGAGGAGAGGCCTCGGAAGGTCGATCAGGGTGCGCATGCGAAGTTCGCGGCTCCCGGAGTACCGTTGAGTCCGTCGAAGTACTCGGACGTGGCATCGCACCAGTCGGCGTCGGTGCTGGACGCGGTCATCGCGCCCGGGTCACGCTGGGCGGCGGTGGTCGCGTTGCCCGGCCATGCGGCGCCGGGGACGATCCGATCCAGCTGGGTTTCACCCGCGAGCAGGGTCACGGGGTCGGTGCCGAACTGGCGCAGGTCGGTGTCGCCCGGCAGGACGACGTCGGCGTCGAAGATGCCGATCGCGACCGCCGACGCGAAGACCGCGTAGCCGCCGGCTTCGATGATCAGCGTGTCGCTCAGGTCGAAGCCCGCACCCTCGTCGCCGACCTCGATGCGCAGACCGCGCAGGTCGATCGCAGCGTCGGTGGTGTTGTGCAGCTCGAACCAGCCCCCGCTCTCGATGGCGAGCGACTCGGACAGCACGATGTCGAACGGCTCGCTGCGGTACAGGGCCGGGGCACAGGTGCCCTCGACGCAGACGTCGAGCCCTTCGCACTCGCCGAGGATCACGGGGTACTCACACGCGCCCCCGGCGCAGGTACCCGCCGGATCGTAGAACGTGATCTGGTCCCCGTCGCATCCCTGCGGCGGCGGCGTCGTGCAGACGACATCCGCGCACGGGTCGTCCGTGCACTCGCCTTCGAAGCACTCCTGACCGAACGAGAAGCAGTCGGTGACCGTCGCCGGGTACTCGCACGCCCCGTCGAGGCACACCGAGTCGTCGACGTACGCGACCGCGAAGTCGCCCTCACAGCGCGCCGGCGGCGGGCTGTCGCAGACGAGCGTGTCACAGGGGTCCTCGTCGACGCAGATGCCCTCGACGCAGAACTGCTCGGTGTCCGTGCAGTTCGTTTCGGTCGCGTCCCAGGTGTAGGTGCCGCTTTCTTCGAGGCACGTGCCGGCGCCGACGAACACGACGCTCGTGTTGCCGGCGCAGACCGGGTCGGGCGTCGGTGCGCCCTCGCAGTCGAGCTCTTCGCACGGCGTGCCCGTGATGCACGCGCCGTCGACGCAGGCGCCCAGCGGTTCGATCGAGCAGTCCTCGCGGGCTTCGGAGTAGGTGCACGTGCCGTCGAGGCAGCGCCCATCGGTCTCGTAGACCACCTCGTCCCCATCGCAGCTCGGTGCGCTGTCGGCGCAGTCCCCGAAGCACGCGTCACCCGAGACGCAGAAGCCTTCCGAACAGAACCCGTTCTCGACCTCGGCTTCGCAGTCCGTGGTGTCGAACGTGGTCTGGCATGCGCCCTCGGTGCACTCCCCGGTGAACGTGAAGACCCGTGCGGTGAAGTCGTCCGCGCAGTCGCGCTCGGGGTCGGGTGCCCCGACGCAGACGAGCTCGGCGCAGGGGTCGTCGACGCAGGCGCCGTCGATGCAACGCTGGCCGGTGTCACCACAGTCGAGGGGCGGCACGACCGTGTTGCACGCGCCGGCGATGCAGACGACCTCGGTCGGGCGGAACAGCAGGTTGCCCTCGCAGAACGGGTCCCCTTCGATCGGTTCGCACACGACGTCCGCACAGGGATCCGCGTCGACGCAGCCTTCGTCGAAGGTGCAGAACTGCCCGGTGGCCGAGCAGTCGACCTCGGTCAGCTCGTAGAGGCAGGCCGCTGCGTCGCAGACGCCGATCTCGGCGTACTCGAGGTACGTGCGCGAATCGGCACAGAAGTTATCGGGCGGCGTGTCGCACGTGAGACCGTCGCACGGGTCGACACACGCGCCGAGGAGGCAGACCTCTTCGGGCGCACACTCCGTGCGCACCTCGTCGTAGATACAGGTCTCGGGCTCACAGGTCCCCGAGAACTCGAAGCTCACGACCTCACGCAGGTCGCAGTACGAGGCCGGAGGCTCGTCGCAGGTCAGGCCTTCACAGGGGTCTTCGTCGATGCAGGCGCCGAACAGGCAGAAGGCGCCGGTGTCCGCGCAATCCGTGCGCGTCTCGGCGTACGAGCAGACCCCGTCGGTGCAGGTGCCCTCGGCGCCGTACGCGACGGCGACGTTGCCGTCGCAGGCGTTGCTCGGCGGACGGTCGCAGCTGATCAGGTCACACGGTTCGGGCTCGGCACAGGCCCCGTCTCGGCAGACCTCACCGGTCGCGGAGCAGTCCTCGAACTCGAAGTCGTACTGGCAGCCGACATCCGGGTCACAGGTGCCCGGGGTCGTGTACGTCCGTACGAAGTTCTCGAAGCAGTCGGTCTCGGGCGGCGAGTCACACACGACGCTGTCGCAGCGGTCGACGCACGCGCCCTCGACGCAGTCGAACGAGCCGACCTCGATGCAGTCAACGCGCGTCTCGGGGTACTCGCAGAGTCCCGTCGCCGGGTTGCAGGCGCCACCGGGGAGCGAGGTGACCTGAACGTCGCCGTCACAGACCGTGCCCGGCGGGGTGTCGCACACCACGTCGAAGCAGGGATCCGGCACACAGGCGCCGTCGACGCAGATCTCGTCCGTGAGCCCACAGTCGGTGAACGTGGCCTCATAGGCGCACGAGCCGTCGATCGGGTTGCACTCGCCGGGGTTGGAGAACTCCGTCAGCAGAATGCCATCGCAGACCGGGGCGGGGGGCGCGTCACACGTCACGCCGGTGCACGCGTCGATACAGGCGCCGTCGCGGCAGGTCTGGCCGGTCTCGGCGCAGTCGGTGCGAGCGAGCTCGAAGATGCACTCGCCGTCGGGCAGGGTGCAGACGCCACCGGGGAGGGCGGCGACGACCTCGTTGCCGTCGCAGACCGGGTCGGGAAGCTCGGTGCACGCGTCTTCGCCGCACGGGTCGGCGATGCACGCGCCCTCGAAACAGGCGCGCCCGTCGGCGAGGCAGTTCGTCGTGGTCGCCCGGTAGTTGCACTCGCCCTCGGGCAGGAGGCACTCGCCGGAGTCGGGGCCGTACTGGACCGCCGTCTCGCCGATGCACGCGTCGGCCGGAGGCGCATCACAGGCGACCTCGTAGCACGCGTCGCGGCACGCGCCGTCGAGACAGGTCGAGTCGATGTCCTCACACGGCGTGCGGCGTTCAGCGTAGCTGCAGTCACCGCGATCGCAGACACCGATGCCGAACGGCACCACTTCCGTATTCTCGTCGCAGTACGAGGCCGGGGGCTCGTCGCAGGTGAGGGTCTCGCACGGGTCGACGAGGCACTCGCCGTCGAGGCAGATCTCGCCGGCCGCGACGCAGTTCTCGGTGACCGCGGTGTAGGTGCATTCGCCGGTCGCCGGCGCGCAGGAGCCCTCGTCGAGGAACCCGAGGACCGTGTCGCCCTCGCAGGTGGTCGCCGGCGGCTCGTCACACGTCACGCGGTAGCAGGCGTCGCGGCAGGCGCCGTCGATGCAGGTCTGACCGATGGACTCACAGTCGAGACGTCGCTCGGCGTAGCTGCAGTCGCCACGGTCGCAGGCGCCAACACCGAAGGGTTCGACCTCGGTATTGCCGTCGCAGTAGCCGTCCGGGGGCGTGTCACAGACGAGCGTGTCGCACGGATCGTCGACGCAGGCGCCGTCCACGCAGATCTGGTCGTCGAGGAAGCAGTTCGTGGTCACGACGGCGTAGGAGCACGACGCATCGGCGGGATCGCAGGTGCCGACTTCTTCGTATCCGATGACGACGTCTTCGGCGCAGGTCGGCTCCGGCGGCTCCTCGCAGACGACCTCGTAGCAGGCGTCGCGACAGTCCGCGTCGATGCAGGTGAGGCCGTCGTCGTCGCAGTCGCGGACGCGCGTCGCATAGGTGCAGACGCCGCGCTCGCAGGTACCGGTGCCGAACTCGGCACGGACGAAGTTGCCATCGCAGACGGCCGGGGCCGGCGAGTCGCAGGTGATCGTGTCACACGGGTCGTCGACGCAGGCGCCTTCGAGGCAGATCTGCCCCTCGTCGGTGCAGTTCGTGGTGGTCGCCTCGTACAGGCACTCACCGTCCAGCTCGGGCAGGCAGATGCCGGTCTCGGACCACTCCGTGAGCGTCTCGCCTTCGCAGGTCGGCTCCGGAGGGGTCTCGCAGGTCACGCCATAGCAGTCGTCGCGGCAGCCGCCGTCGATGCAGGCGAGGTCGTCGACCGTGCAGTCGCGAACGATCGTGGCGTAGGTGCACTCCCCGCGGGAGCAGGTGCCCTCGCCGAAGCCCTCGCTGAGGATGTCGCCGTCGCACGTGGCGGCCGGCGGTTCGTCGCAGGTGATCGTGTCGCACGGATCCTCGACGCAGGCGCCGTCAATGCAGAGCTGCCCGTCGAGTTCGCAGTCGCGGGTCGTCTGGGTGTACGAGCACGACCCGTCGTCCGGATCGCACGTCCCCTCGTCCGACCACATGATGAGGAGCTCGCCTTCGCAGGACGGGGCCGGCGGCTCTTCGCACGCCACTTCGTAGCAGGCATCGCGGCACCCGCCGTCGATGCAGGTGAGCCCGTCGACCGTGCAGTCCGTACGGCGCTCGGCGAACGAGCATGCGCCGCGCTCGCAGAGCCCTTCGCCGAAGGGCACGACCTCGACCTCGCCGTCGCAGGTGGGGGCCGGGAGCTCGTCGCAGGTCACGTCGCCGGTGTCGCACGGATCCTCGACGCACTCGCCGTCGAGGCAGATCAGGCCGTCGGACGCGCAGTTCTCGGACGACGCGCGGTAGCGGCAGCCACCCGTCTCGGGGTTGCAGGTGCCGCCGTCCGGGTAGAACACGCGGCTGTCCCCATCGCACCAGTCGACCGGCGGCTCTTCGCACTCGACGCCGTAGCAGGCGTCACGGCAGTCACCGTCGATGCAGGTCAGGCCGTCGAGGGTGCAGTCCCGGCGCCGCTCGGCGAACGAGCACGAGCCGCGGGTGCAGATGCCGGCGCCGAACGGGATGATCGCGACGTTCTCGTCACAACGGCCCGCCGGCGGCTCGTCGCAGGTGATCTCTTCGCCGCACGGATCGGCGACACACTCGCCGTCGATGCAGACCTCGCCGCGGGTCAGGCAGTTCGTCGTGACCGTGAGGTACTCGCACTCGCCGGTGTCGGGTCGGCAGGACCCGACCGGCTCGAAGCCGATCGCGGTGTCTTCGTCGCACGCCGCAGCCGGCGGCTCTTCGCACGTGACGTCGAAGCACGCGTCGCGGCAGCCGCCGTCGCGGCAGGTGCGTCCGTCGACGGTGCAGTCGACGACGCTCTCGCCGTAGCGGCAGAGGCCGTCTTCGCACACGCCACCGCCGAAGGGCACCCGCAGCACGTCCTCGACGCAGTACGCGTCCGGCGTCTCGTCGCAGGTCACCCCGTCGCAGGGCAGGGGGTCGACGCAGGCGCCACGCTCACAGAGCTGGCCGGTCGCCGTGCAGTCGATCTCTTCGGGGACATAGGTGCAGTCCCCGCCCTCACAGACGCCGAGGCCGGAGTACGTGAGAAGCGTGTCGCCGTCGCACGAGTCGTCGGGAGCAGCGGCGCAGATCACGCCGAGGCAGCTCGAGTCGACGCACGCGCCATCCTGACAGGTCATGCCCATGTCCGAACACGCGATGACCTCGCGGGGATACTCGCAGGTGCCTTCGCCGGCCTGGCAGAAGCCCTCGTCGACGTAGCGAACGAGGCGGCTGCCTTCGCACCGATCTTCGGGCGGGACGTCGCAGATCACGCCGCGGCACGCCACGTCCGTCGCGCAGAGACCCGAATCGCAGATCTTGCCAGTGAGGGCACAGTCGACGCGGTCCTCGTCCGAGGTACAGACGGAGAGCTCGTCGTCGCAGCGCCCGTTGATCTGGCGGACGGACACCGTGCCGTCACAGCGAGGCGCCGCCACGACCGAGCAGTCGTCGCCGAAGCAGGGCGGCTCGTCGACGCAGGCGCCCTCGATGCAGATCTGGCCGGTGTCGCCGCAGTTGACGGTCTCGGGCGCGTACTCGCACTCGCCTTCGTCGTTGCACGTCCCCTCGGACGTCCACGTGCGGACCGTCCCCGGGTTCAAGCACTCGTCTTCGGGCGGGGCGTCGCAGACGACGTCCTCGCACGGGTCGACGGGCTCACACGCTCCGTCGACACAGATGAGCCCGTTGCGTGCACAATCCGTGGTGATCGGCTCGTACGAGCACGATCCCGTGTCCGGGTTGCACTCGCCCTCGGACGCGTACTGGGTCGCGACATCACCGTCACATGCGGACCCGGGGGGCGCGTCACAGCGGACGCCCTCACACAGGTCGACCACGTCGAGGCACGCACCGTCGGCGCAGCCCGCGGGGCAATCGGTGAGTTGGGGGGGATAGATGCATCGGCCATCCGCGCACTCACCCAGCGGTGAGAACGTGTACAGCGTGTCCCCTTCGCATGCATTCGCAGGCGGGGTGTTGCACTCGTCACAAGTCGCGGCGCCGTCGTCGCCACCGCTACACGCCCCAAGCGCGAACATCGTCCCGAAAAGAAGCGACGCCGCGAAGGACGTCCGTAGGGTAATCATCACTACCTCTGGAGTCATTCCGCGGCGCCACTCTATCGCAAGTCAGCAACCCGCGCCATGCGGTGTGCCTGCGTTTGGCGATGTCAGGCGATCAGTCCGATCCGACGATGATGAACGAGAACCACCGGTTCTGGAGGCTGCCCGAGTAGGTGCCCGTCGCGACGACCGCGCTGGTGCGCTGAAGTCGTGTGAAGTTCGCCACATACGGGACGCCGTAGCGGCCGTTGTAGGTCGGGCTCGGGTAGATGGCCTGGACCACACCCGACGGGTTCCGACGGAAGCTCGGGTACTCGAGGACGAACTCGCCGGTACCGCGACGGTAGACCATGAAGCCCTGACCGCCGTAGATGTTGCCGTTCGGGTCGACCACACCGTGCACGATCCGCTGCTGCTCCCCTGCGGGCGCGCAGTTGCTCGTGCCGCCGCCGCCCGGGTACCGGGCCTGCGCCACGTCGAAGTACCGGCGGTACTCGCTGTGGTAGTAGTACATGCGACGGCTGAACGCGTAGAGCTGCCCGCCGCTGTACTCGTCCGCGTAGTTCACGCGGGCGTAGATGTCGTCGTAGTTGACGTACGCGCCACAGGTCGACCACCCGTTCCAGCCGCAGGAGTACGTGTAGTACCGGCGGTAGAAGCGGTAACCGAACGACCACCGGCCCGGCGTCACGTTGTAGTAGTCCGTCGCGGCCGAGCGGTTCTGGCCGCGCGTCTTGACGTTCGCGACGACGCTGCCGGCCTGGTTGAAGAACCGGATCTGGGCGTAGCTGTCGGCGCCGTTGTAGTAGTGCGAGATGCGGCGGGTCGTGTCGTAGCGCGCGATCTGGTAGCACGCGTCACCCGCGGCGACACCGCCGCCACCGGCGGACACATCGACGCAGGTCCAGCTCGAACCCGTCCAGCGCGACGCCTGCGACGCCGAGCACGACGGCGACGAGACCTGCACGCGGTCGGAGGCGAGGGTCAGACCCGGACCGGCGTTCACGTTCAAGGTGCGGTTGCCGCTGATGCTGAGGCCGTTGCCCGCGGCGACGGCCGGCTGGCACTGCCACGACGAGCCGTTCCACTGCCACACCTCGTTGGTGCCGCAGCCCGCAGTCGACAGCGCCACGGACGGGGCGGCGCCGCCACCCACCGTGATGCCCGCGCCGGCGGAGAGCGACGTCACGCCCTGCCGGTCGGACTCACACGAGAACGAGGAGCCCGTCCAGCGGAGGGCGTTGTTGCCGGTACACACGGGCGCGTTGACCTGCACGAGGTCGCTGGCGAGACGGAGGCCAGCGCCGGTGCGGACCGAGAGGTTGCGGTTGCTGGACATCGCGAGGCCGTTGCCGGCGTCGACCACGACGCGGCAATCCCAGACGGCGCCCGTCCACTGCCAGACCTCGTTCGCGGCGCAGCCGCCGCTGCTGAGCGACACGGTGCGCGTTGCGCCACCGGTGACCGTAATCGCAGCGCCGGACGCGACGCCCGTGATACCGCGGTTGTCGGTGGCACAGATCCACGCCGAACCCGTCCAGCGGCTGTACTGCGAGCTCGAGCAACCCGGCGCAGAGATCTGGAACCGGCTGCCGCCGACGAGCTGGAGTCCGTCACCGGCGGTGTACGACGCCGAGAGGTCGTTGGCGCAGGTCCAGCTGGAACCCGTCCAGCGGGAGTACTGATTGGCGCCACAGGTCGGGGCCGCGATCGACACCTGGTTGCCGGAGACACCGATACCGCCACCGGCGACGATGCTCGTCAGGCCCTGACGGTCCGTGCCGCAGACCCACGCGGAGCCGGTCCAGCGGCTGAACTGACTGCCGCTGCAGCCCGGCGACGAGATCGAGAACTGGCCACCCGAGAGGGTGAGGCCGGGGCCCGAGGTGTACGTCGTCGAGGCGTCGTTGGCGCAGGTCCAGCCCGCGCCCGTCCAGCGGCTGTACTGGGTCGCACCACAGGTCGGGGACGCGATCGACACCTGGTTGCCAGAGACACCGATACCGCCGCCGGCGACGATGCTCGTCAGGCCCTGCTGGTCGGTGCGGCAGAGCCACGTCGTGCCGTTCCAGTACGCGTACTGGCCAGCGCCGCAGGTCGTGGCGACCGTCGAGACCACGCCCGCGGCTGAGACTGCGATGCCGCTGCCCGCGGTGACTTCCACGCTGACGTCGTCCGCGCAGGCCCACGCCGAGCCGGTCCAGCGGCTGTACTGCGAGGGGCCGCAGGTCGGGGCCGCGATCGACACCTGGTTGCCGGAGACGCCGATGCCGCCGCCAGCGACGAGCGAGGTGAAGCCGGCGTCGGTGACGCACGACCACGCCGAACCCGTCCAGCGCGAGACCTGACCGGCGGCACACGTCGGCGACTGGGTCGCGATCGTGCCGCCGGTGATGGAGATGCCGTTGCCGGGCGCGTAGGCGGTGCTGACGTCGGCGACGCAGGTCCACGCCGAGCCGTTCCAGCGGCTGTACTGCGAAGCGGTGCAGCCGGGCGACGCGATCGAGATCTGGTTGCCGCTGACGCCGATACCGGCGCCGGGGCTGAGGGTCCGGATGCCCTGGTCGGTCACGCAGGCCCACGAAGTTCCCGTCCAGCGCGACACCTGACCCGCGGCGCAAGACGGCGAGTCGATGCTCACCGCGCCACCGGCCACGTTGATGCCGTTGCCGCCGGTGACGGCGGTGCTGACGTCGGCGACGCAGGTCCACGCCGAGCCGTTCCAGCGGCTGTACTGGGTGGGCAGACAGGTCGGGGCCGCGGTCGAGATCGTCGTGCCGACGATGCCGATACCGGCGCCCGCCGAGATGGACTCGACGCCCTGCTGGTCCGTCGCGCAGACCCAGGCGGAGCCGTTCCAGCGCGACACCTGGCCCGCGGCGCAGGTCGGCGAGTCGATGCTCACCTCGCCCGCAGCCACGGCGACACCGGCACCGCCGGTGATGTCCGTGCCGGTGTCGTCATCGGCGCAGATCCACGCCGAGCCGTTCCAGCGGCTGAACTGACCGGCCGCACACGTCGGCGCGGCGGTCGAGATCCGCGAGCCGACGACGCCGATGCCGGGGCCGGCCTCGAGGGCCGCGATGCCCGTCTGGTCGGTCACGCAGGTCCAGGCGGTGCCCGTCCAGCGCGACACCTGACCGGCGGCACAGGTCGTCGCGTTCTGCGAGATCGTGCGCGTCACCGGGTCGATCGCGACGCCGTTGCCGGCGGAGTAGGGCTCGCCAGCGGCAGGCTCGCAGGCCCAGGCAGCGCCGTTCCACACCCAGCCGTCACCGTCGGTGCAGCCGGCGCTCGACAGGCCGATCGTGTTGTCGGCCACGTCGAGGACGAGGGGGCTCGTCGTCGCGTAGGTCGTGTCGTCGTCGCCATCGGCGATGTCCGCGGGGACATCCGTGAGGCCATCCCACGGCGTGCTGCCCGCGTAGCCGGCGTACGCCGCGAAGGGCACCGTCTCGAGCGCCATGCGGGGCGTGAGCGGCTCACTGTCGATCTCGACCTCGACGTAGACGCTGTCGTCGCCCGCGAAGATCGCGAGGTCGAGCGCGTCCAGCGCGCCGAGGTGCACGATGAAGTGGCCGTCCGAGATCGTCAGACAGTCGTTCGGCGGATCCGCGCAGTCGAGCGTCTCCGTATGGAGCGCCGTGCCGGCCGCCGCCGCGTCGTACACCGTGAACACCGCCGGGAGCTGGCCGTCGATCGGCTGCCCGATGTCGTCCGTCAGATAGCCCTGCAGCGGAACCAGCGACGGCTGTGCAACCGCCGTCGCTCCGCCGAGGACAAGCGCCGCGCCAACAAGGCGACCGGCCCATCGTGTCATGCCATTCATCGTATCGATGCCTCCATCCAGTCCGGGCAGGTTTGACCTGCGCCGGCGCGCACGTGTGACGATTTTCGAAGGTCTCAGGAGTGAGTCAAAGACGAAGGTACCGGGCCATGGGTGGCATGTAAACACGATCGAGGCCGGAATTTCGCAGGATTCTGGCAATCGTCACCCGATCGGAATGATCCGCGGAGCCTCGCGCATGCGTGCACGCGCGCGGGAAGGTGTTGTCGACCGCGGTCTCGGGGTTGCCGATCCACGACCCGGTCTGGCACGCTGCGCCTGCCCCGCATCCCAGCGACGTCCGTGCCCGATCCTCGCCCCCGCTTCACCTTCTCGGACCTCTTTGCCGGCGTCGGTGGACTGCGTCTCGCGCTCGAAGCCGCGGGTGGGCGGTGCGTATTGACGTGCGAGTGGGACCGATTCGCGCGCAAGACGTACGCCGCGTTCTACGGCGAAGATCATCCGATTGTCGGTGACATCCGCGCACTCGAAGCCGACGACGTGCCCACGCACGACGTGCTCGCAGCCGGGTTCCCGTGTCAGCCATTTTCGCTCGCTGGCGTGTCGAAGAAGAATGCGCTCGGGCGTGCACATGGCTTCGATGATCCGACGCAGGGCACGCTCTTCTTCGATCTGCGACGGATCCTCGACGCGCGGCGCCCGCGCGCGATCCTGCTCGAGAACGTGAAGAACCTGCGCAGCCACGATCGGGGGCGCACGTGGCAGGTGATCGTCGATGCGCTGACCGCGTCCGGGTACGCGTTCTCGGATCGGGTGATCGACGCGAGCCGGGTCGTCCCCCAGCATCGCGAGCGCGTCTTCATCGTCGGCGTCGACGCCGAGCGGGCGGGGGTCGAGCCTGGACTGCGGCCGTGGACCCGGTTCTGGGACGACGTCGACGCCGAGCTCGAGGTCGAACGTCGCGCCGAGGCGGCGCGGTACGGCGTCGATCCCTCGACGTGGCCGGTGCTGGGTCCGGTGCTCGAGACCGACGCGCCCGACAAGTACGTGCTCAGCGACAAGCTGTGGACGTACCTGCAGGCGTACCGCGCTCGGCACGAGGCGAAGGGCAACGGGTTCGGCTACAGCCTCTTCGACGGCACCGCGCGGCGTACGCGGACGATCTCGGCGCGCTACCACAAGGACGGGTCCGAGGCCCTCGTCTCGCGCGGCGAGGGCGAACGGCCGCGGCGGCTGACGCCCCGCGAGTGCGCGCGGCTGCAGGGGTTCCCCGTCGAGCTGGCGGAGCGGTTCGATCGGACGAAGCGGCAGCCGGTGAGCGACACGCAGGGGTACCGGCAGTTCGGCAACGCGGTCGCGGTGCCCGTGGTGCGGGCGATCGCCCGCCCGCTCGCCGCCCATCTTGTCGATGACCCGACCGGTGCGCAGGCGCTCGACGCCGCGGACCGGGCGTGACCGACATCCTCGACCCCGAGCGGCGCAGCGCCCTCATGGGGCGAATCCGGGGGACGCACACGAAACCCGAGCGCGTGCTGCGGTCGCTGCTGTGGGCGGCCGGGTTGCGGTACCGGCTGCACGCGAAGACGCCGGTGGGGCGCCCGGACATCGTGTTCGTCGGGCCCCGTGTCGCGGTCTTCGTCGACGGGTGCTTCTGGCACGGCTGCCCGCATCACTACGTGCGGCCCCGATCGCGCGTCGAGTACTGGTCCGGTCGACTGGCCGAGAACGTGTCGCGCGATCGTCGCCAGACCGCGACGTTGCGGGCGAGTGGGTGGCGCGTGGTGCGGGTGTGGGAGCACGCGGTGTTCACCGAGCCGGACGCTGTGATCGCGCGCGTCGCGGCCGCGGTACGGGGGGACAGCGACGGGGTCGACGTCTCGCGTGAGGTCGTGGTGCGCGTCGACGAGCTCGACGCCGAGGCGCGGATCGAGCGCCGGGTGATCGAGGCGTTCGACGATCCGTCGCGCCGCCGCGAGGTGGTCGGGCGTCGGGTCACCGCGAAGTGGAAGCCACCTCGGACGACCTGATCGGCCTCAGTCGTCGTTGGGCCAGCGCACGCCGGCGTCCCACAGCACCGGTTCGACGGCCTCGGCCCACCCCCGGTTCGCCGCGGGGCTGGCCGGCGACGGATGCAGAATCTGCACGATCGTCGCGTCCCGGTCGGCGAGGACGCGCTCGGCGCACTTGCGCGCGAAGGCGCCAATCGCGACGACCGCCTCGGGCTGCAGCGCCTCGTGCACGTCGCGGAGCGCCTGATCGCAGGCGGCGAAGAGGGGCTCTCGCTCGCCCTTCGGCAGCCGCTCGGGCACGCGGTTGCGCCCGGAGTCTTCGACGAAGAAAAGCGGGCAGTAGTTGTGCACGTAGTGCTCGGCGAAGAACGCGTCCGCGGTGCCGAAGCGTTTCTCGGCCCAGCCCCACAGGCGCTTGCCGCTGCCTTCGCGGCGGGTGAGGGCGAACCCGACGATCGGGCGCTTCGGGTGCCACGCGCTCGGCTCGGCGACCGGCGCCTCGACGCCGATCCAGTCGCGCACGCTGGGCACGTCGCCGAACGGGACGCCGGTCTGGCCCATGCCGAACGGCCCCGGGTTCATGCCGAGCCACAGGTACCGCTTGTCGCCCCCGCCGTGGCGCCGCAGGAACGCCTCGTGCGGCGCCCATGCATAGGTCAGGGGGTTGTAGGTCGTGTGCACCGGTGCGGCGAAGGTCAGTCGGTCGACCTGCTCGCCCAGCGCCCGGGAGATCTCGATGAGTCGTTCGGCGCTCATGGGTTACTCGATCACCGAGCCGTACCGCGGGGCGAACCGCTCGGACCGGTACGACGATCGATCGGGCACGGTCTGGACGTTCCAGACGACCTCGCCCTCGGGGGTCACCTCACGCAGGATCACGCGCCGGTCGGGGTCGACCCAGACGTAGTGGATGAGGGTGTTGCCGTTCGGCAGGCGGTCGGCTTCGGAGCGGTTCACGGCGAAGATCGACTCGTCGGCGTACTCCCAGACCACCTCGGCGCGGTCCGGGTTGCCGTCCTCGTCGAAGGTGAGCTCGTACTCGACGGCGCGGGTGTACTCGCGCCACGCCGGGGTCTCGCGCTCTTCGGCTTCGGACTGCCGCAGGCCGTTGTCGAGCACGAGGATGTGACCGTCGGGCTGCACTTCCGGCGCATGCTGGCGGAAGAACCACGCGTCCTCGTCCATCGCGAAGTCGCCGTCCATGCCGAGGACCCATTCGACCTCGTCCGTGTCGCGGTTGACCTTGTACAGGACGTCCTGATCGCGCGAGCTGATGAGGACGGCGCGCTCGCCGGGCACGGGCTCGATCGTGTTGAGGTGCGACCAGTTGCGGTACTCGAGCCGCGGGGTCCAGTGGTCGCAGACGATCCAGCGCCACACGATCTCGCGGGTGGTCATGTTCATCTCGACCGCGGTGTGCTCGATGGTCGAGCACTCGCCGGACTCGGTCTGCGAGAGGAAGATCACGTGCCCGTCGTTGAAGGGCGACAGGCGCATGTCGTGGTGGGCCGGGGTGTCGAGGCGCCACAGGGTCTCGCCGTCCCACCCGACGATCTGCTGGTGGGGCGCGCCGCTGCCGAGCAGGACGCCCTCGTCGAGGGCCTGCACCTCGGTGCCGACGCCGGATCGGCCCTGACCGGGGCTGAACATCCAGCGGTAGCGGCCCTGCTCGTCGATGGCGACGACGATGAAGCGCTCCTGCTCGGACGCGCTGCCGAGGCTGAACAGGGTCCAGCCGCGCTCCATGCGCTCGAGGTCGATGTCGGTGACCTCCAGCGGATCCAGCTCGTCGGGCAGCCCGCTCACCTCGTCGATCGTCGTGGTCGCCTCGTCGCCGGCGTCGCGGTCCGGGTGCGCGGTGAGGGTGCACGACGCGCCCTCGTAGAGCCCCATGACGAACACCTCGTGCTGCGTGCGCGCGGTCGTGCCGGCGATGCGGGCGTCGATGTCGTCGCCGCAGGTGACCTGCAGGACGGACGGCACCTCGAGGTCGGTGGACCACTCGACGTAGTACGAGAGCGGGTTCGACGGGTTCTGCACGGCGATCAGGTTGGACACCGTGACCGGCTGTGGCGGCGTCGCGTCCGGTTCGACGCTGGCGTCGTCACCGGCGTCCGGATCGTCCGCGTCCGTCGAGGTGTCGCCGCCGGAGTCGAAGAGCCCGGCGGTGTCGAAGTCCGTCGAGGTGTCGTCCCCGTCGGAGTCCGAGGAGCACGCGGCGAGGGCGGCGGCGAGGGACA
>Ga0070728_10001647_pt1 | contig 31943 bp, 22 predicted proteins | sample tdDd471_FD_66723 | JGI IMG/M metagenome (GOLD analysis project Ga0070728, IMG submission 66723) | Marine sediment microbial communities from the Atlantic coast under amendment with organic carbon and nitrate - tdDd47.1 | ecosystem: Environmental > Aquatic > Marine > Coastal > Sediment | place...
AACAGGCAGATCAGATACTGCCAGCCAATTAAAGACCGGAGGATTCTCCTTGGTAAACACATTGTTATCAGGATATGTAGCTGATGGAGTTGGAGGAGCGGTTGCATCTATATGAACAGCTCTTGAATTACTGACCTGCCCATGATTTCCTGCATTGTCTATCGCAGCAACATCCCAGAGATGAGCCGATTCAGACAATGCAGAGGCAGGACTATAACAATTGACATCGCTGCCAACAAAATATTCTTCGCCATCAATCCTGATTCTATATTGCTTGATTCCCGAAGACCCATTGTCAAACGCTGGATACCAGCATAGTTCCGGTTGCTGATCATTTAACCATGCACCATCGTTAGGTGAGACAAGAGTAGCAACATTGGGTTCAAGACCATCCACCCTGAAACTTTCTGTATTATCCGCATACCTTTCATTCCCAAAGGAATCAACAGCACTAACAGTCCAGCTATAATTACCATCTGCAAGAGCCTCAAGCTCGCTCAATTCGTAGCTGGTCTGTGTTCCTGCATCAATATCAGGCAATCCAGCTATTTTAACGTAGTAGTGCGTAACAACTGATGGCAAATCCTCCGTGCTATTCCAGGTGAAAGTTGGACGCCTGCCTGTCCACTGATTATTTGTCGGGTTATTAATCACAAAGGGTAAGGGCAAATCCATCTGTACCCGAACTGTTACACAAGGATAGGCGTAAGGGCCAGTTGCTTCATTGATATTATTTTCGTTGTCCCAGCCACGAGCGCAAAGCGTCAAATCTCCAGAGTTCTCAACTGGCCAGGTTAAATTCCAATATCCTGTTTCGACATTTACTGTGGCATCCATTGCATTGTTGGGATTGTTCTGGTCAAAAACATCAACTTTGGCAACCCCGGTATTTTTTCCAACTGGCAAGTCGGTCACTTCTCCTTCCATCACAATACCGCCGGGGCCAAACAATTCATCGTCTACAGGAGAAACAATCAAAACTTCAGGAGGATCAATATCGCGATTAATCGTGATTTGCCATGCCTCAGTTTGAACAACGGCTTCCGCACCATTGATAGCTTTGACAAACCAGTCATAGGTTCCATTATTCAATACGTTTTCTGCCTGCCAGCATATTTGACTGGGCATGGGCGATATCTGAGGTTGTTCGACAGTTTTAACGAGATTACCAGACAACCAAATTTCATAACGTTGTATACCAGAACTTTCATCATCACTCGTTTCCCAACAGAATTCCGGCTGAGCAGTATATGACTCAAATCCATCTTCAGGTGAAATTAAACTGAATTCATCCGGTAACACTGTATCCACAACGAAACATCTAATATTAGTGGATGTTCGTTCGTGTCTTAACTCATCCCGAGCTTTAACAGTAAAACAATGTTCGCCTTCCTCAAGAGGATTTTGAGGTGTTATGCATGTTGTATCCGGATACTGTGAAGTGTTGTATTGATCATCCAGAAAAACAAGGTAATGGGCAATATCGGAACGTGAATCCGTTGTGCCTTCCCAGCATAAATTCGGGGTCTTTGTTAAAACATAATCGCCCTCGGCAGGTTCGGTAATTACAAATGGTTCAGGTGGCGTAAGATCCACTCTAATAGTCCATTCATCACTGGATGCCACATTTCCAAGACTATCGTAGGCACGTACCTTCCACGTGTGATCACCTTCAACCAGTTCTGCTTCAGGGAGAATGGTATAGGTTGTTGTATCAGGAGAAAGATTTCCTTCAACCACAATTTCATCTACCACCACTTCAATACGTTCGACACCAACACCATGGTCTGTAACTTCCGACCATTCCAGCGTTGGTTGTGGGTTTGAAACCAGAGTATTGTCTACAGGGAAAAGCAGGTTAAAACCGTTTTCTCTCTGTATGGTAATTTCGTCCCATTTTGAGGCACAGTTATAATCATCATTGTCATTGACAGCAAGTAACAAATAACCAGAATGTGGTGCTATTATAACTGATTCATTACCCACATCCAAAGGCTCTATTTCATATCCGTCAATGGAGGCCACCACTCTACCAAAAGCAAACTGCTGATAGAACTTGGAAAATGAGCCGTAGGGATTATCATTTCCTTCGGGCCCCATACAAAAACCGTACTGTCTTAAAATTGGGTCACAGGAGGCATCATCGGTAAAACATAATTCGCCAGTTGCACTGATACGGATCGTTTCACCTTCAGAAACATACAACCCGGTGTCAAGTGGTGTACTGGCATGTTTTTCCGGATAGGTTGGAACATTGTTGGCATAAAGTCTTCTCGATACAACTTCGGTTAGTTCAGGACTGGTGCAATCTACATTGAACTCACCAAGGGGAGCAACTACCGTGCTATCTGTCCAGTTGTCAAGTTTATCAAAAGCACGAACTGTCCAGGTATAATGCCCATCTTCGAGATTGGTTAAAACCTTCGAGGTTGTTGTTTGTCTTTCACCTAACGGATTACCATTCAACATAAACTGGTAGGCTGCCGTTTCATGCATTCCAACTCCGCCACTATATCCATCATCAGATGCGGGGCTCCATGATAAAGTCACGGTTCGACAGCTTGTAACCCAGCCTTCCGAATTTACTGCATCCTGCTGAAGAAGTGGAAATCCTACCGGGCCGGTCGTGTCTATATAGATTGTTCTCGAGGAAAGCGAATTTGTTTCATTTCCCAAGGTGTCATATGCTTTAACATACCAATTATAAATTCCATCAGCCAGACACTCTTCACCAGACAAGGTCAAAGAAGTATTTAAACCTGTGTCATATATAATTTCATTTCCGGATGCTTGCTCTGTCAATATCAAGTCATAATTGCTCATACCCAGTGGTGAATCCGTTGTGGACTCCCAGGAGAAAGCAGGACAGCTTTTTGAGTATGCCATGTTTGAAGGCTCAATCAGATCAAAGTCCAGTGGCCCACTACAATCTGTTTCAAAACTTACAGAACTTGGAGGATCTTGAACATTTCCTTCACGGTCAACAGCACGCACAAATATAGTGTGATCTCCGGTAGAACCGTCCCATGCATTGTAAGTCCAGGACTGGTGATATTCGGTACCAGTAAGGCTTGCTTCCTGCCATGTTCCGGTTGTAGAATCTATCTGTACTTCAATCTTTTCGATTCCTGAACCAAGCTTACCATCACTACCAATATCTTCTGTTAATCCCGAAAACTCATATTCGGCGCAACTTACGAAGGCACCTGCTTCAGGAGTAGTGATTGTCGATGTTGGGGGATAGATATCCTGATCAACTGTTATGCCCCAAGGCATGTTAGATGCTTTTCGTTGGTTGTTTGCGCCATCGTATGCATAAACCTGCCATGTATGATTTCCATTGGACAATTCTGCATTTGCACGACTGCATAGCTTTCCATCCACAACGGCAGATCCCGAAACAACCTGATTCAGTTCGTTATCGATGATCAAATCGTAATGGTCAATTCCACTACCAGTATCATTTGCTTCATTCCAGCAAAATAGAGGATTAAGAGTATTTATAGTCGTGCCTTGTGCAGGTTCAATAGCAAAAAATGACTCTGGAGGCATTGTTTCAAGTGTAAATGCTACAGCATCAGTCTGATGGCTGTTTCCGGCGCAGTCTTCTATAATAAGATACCAGGAATGTGGGCCATCGTCATAAAAGTTGTAAAAATCCACACATCCTTCTGCGCTGCGACGCGCATCGTTGATGCCTATGTCAGAATATTCCTGCGATCCATCTATCCATATTTCGTAATTACAAACACCAGAGCCTGCATCGAGGGAATCTGTCCAGCAGAATTGAAATTGACCAGAAATTCCTTCCGGTGTCATGGAAACAGGAGTAGTGGGAGGCGTATGGTCAATAAAGATAGTCCAGCTAGAAGAAGCTTTGCTGTTTCCAGCCCGATCTATAGTCACCACTTTCCAACGATACTCTCCATCCTCCAAATCCGAATCAGGAGCCCAGCTGGTTGTATCCGCGGGAATTAAAACATCTCCAGACATTTTTTCAGCACCAAACCACACTTCATATCCTGCCATTCCACTTGTTTCGTCAAAGCCCGCCTGCCAGGTGAATGTCGGTGTAGCATCGTTGGTGTAACTATTATAAGCAGGGCTTACCAATGTAGCAGCCAGAGGTGCTGTCCTATCTACCAATAGTGTACGATGAGTGTTACTTTCTCGCTCATTGTCGTATTCATCTCGGCAAACCACATACCAGTCATGAGAACCATCGGTCAAGGGCAAACCCTTGGTTATGTCTAATTTTATATCATCTATATAATAGTCATCACTGCTGCTATCACATGCTGCCTGAAACCTGAACTTAAAGGATGAATCATAATCCACATTTGGAATAGCAACTTCGTTGTAATAAAATGTAGATGCCGAACCTTCGTTGTAAAAATGTCCTGTCAAGTATTCCCAGTTATAGCCGGTCCAATATCCTACGGCCAAATCGTCTCCGCTTTCAGTACTTGCTCTCGACCAATAATAGGAAAGTGTTGCGCTAAACGCATCGGTCAGATCCACATTAACTGAAGAAGCATAGTCAGTGCCATCAAGGTTTAGTGAATATGGCTCGCTTGGTTCGTTGTTGGCATAGGTGGTAATGTATCCACTAAACGCTTCCCATCTGCCACTATTGACAGACGTGCTGGTAAATTGTTCATCAAACAATGTTAAATGAATAATGCTATTCCAGCTTGTTGCAGGAGCATCTATTTCGGCAACCTGTTCGCCATCTATCATAACGGTGCAAGCCTTGGTACCGATTCCTTCGTCTGGCCCTTCTGTTGGTTCGCTCCATTCAAAAGTTATGTTCTCTTTCGAAAACCATTCTGTTTCCTCGGGGGCGGTCAATTCAAACGCTGAAGGAGCTTGTGTATCAACACGGAAACTTCGTGCATTTCCTGAAATAGAGCTGGCATAATTACAACCATAGGCTTTGACATACCAGGAATGATTTCCATGGGACAGAGCCTTATTGGCAGGCAACTGATAACTTGTCGTTTCAATGTTTGAGGCTACAATATGATAATCCACGAAAAGGTCATATACAACATTGCTGGCAGCACCAACGTTTGTCCAGCTAAAGGTTGGTGTAGAGGTCATCCATTCATCAAGGGTAGGCACCGAAAGAACCGGAGCAGGAGGTGCATTGTCTACAATGAATTGACGTTGTGCCGACAAGGCTTCTTCCACACCTACACAATTGGTTGCTGCCACACGCCAGCGATAGGTTCCTGACTCAAGGCGGGTATCTTCACTAAAGCTATACTCACTCCAGGTTCCCACATTTAAATCAAGTACAGGATTTTCCAAATCGGTCGTGCTGTATATTCTTAAAATATAATTTGCATCTGAATGGTTTGCGCTGCGGTCCCACTTTAAAGTTCCACCACAATAAAGTGTCTCGTTATTGGCGGGAGAGATTAAGGCCGGTTGTACAGGCACCACTTCGGATGTCAAACTGAAACTTCCACTTGCAGATTCTGTTTCTGCATCAACACAGTCTCTTGCAATTACAGACCAGGTATTGTTTCGTTCGTAATCGTATCGAGCAGGTATGGTAAATTCTGTATCGGTTATACCTTGTTCAATGACCTGTCCATTCAATACAAAATCATACTCCAGATGACCGATGTCGTTCCATAAAAACTTTTGCTGATTTGCAATACTGTTATCACATGTAAAGTCGTCATGTGCAACAAGTTCTACAGGTGTAGCAAGTGGAGCCACACTAAAAACATCTATGTTAGATATCGTTCGTTCTCCAAGACAGTCTCTGGCAACTACAGACCAGACATTGTCTAACTTAAATATATAATTCTCATCAATAGAGGCAGAAAATTCAGCAATACTCTCGTGTAAGATCTCGCCATTAAGTACAAAATCATATTCCAGCGCACCAACATCGCTCCACTCGAAATTATAGTAATCCAAACTAAGCATCGAGGCATCCGCACATGTTGCATCAGATTTGGTTACCAATACGGGTTTTGCACCTGGGCTAACATCGAAAGCACCAATATCGGACAACACTTCGTAACCAGTATATGTTCGTGCGGAAATCTGCCAGGTGTTATTCGGCTGATATGAATAGTCACCCGGGATAGTGACAGTTTCTTCATTTATGAAGTTTTCAGCAGTATAACCGTTTATCATTATCTTGTATTCCCAGTTTTCAGTACTGGACCAGGTGAAAGTTTTCTCACCTGTACCACAAGTGTAGTTTTCTGCAGTATCCAGATGCAGATTTGTCAATTTGCATCCGGTATCGTACCAGATTTCATTTGAAACCCCATCCGCAGAAACAAAAGTTGTACCATCTGGCGAAAATGCCACTGAATATGATTTGTGGTCGTAATTGTCTAATATATCTCCATCAGAAGTGCGCCATAAAATGAGCTCACCATAGGGGCTGGAACTGGCAAGTGTAGTGCTGTTTCCCAGAAATTCTACATGATTAACAGCAGAAGTGTGCGAGGTATATGTATCTTGCAAAGCTCCATTGCTGGCTTGCCAAAGTCGAACAGTAGAGTCGGCAGCACCACTGGCAATAGTTTTACCATCTGATGAGAACGTAACAGAATTAACATTATTGGAAGAACTTCCAGTGACATAATATACCAGCGAATTGTTGCTTAAATCCCATAATTTAATTTTTTTGTCACCACCACCACTTGCCAAAGAGGTGCCATCCGGCGAAAAAGCTACAGAAAACACACCACCACTATGGGCTGTAATAGTATCAACTAATGTTCCATCACTAACAGTCCACAGTTTGATCTTACCGTCTTCGGCACCACTGGCTAGTGTTGTACCATTCGGTGAAAACGCAACTGATTGCACATCATCCGTATGTCCGGTAAGTGTATGCAGCAAAACGCCATCACTAATGTTCCAGATTTTAATTGTATCATCCTGGCTTGCACTGGCAATTTTTGTCCCATCCGGAGAATATACAACAGAGAAAATGGCACCGGTATGTCCCTCAAGGGATTTGATTATTGTTCTATCAGCAACATTGATAACATTTACCACATCTGTATAGCCACCAGTGGCAAAGGTCGTGCCGTCTGGCGAAAACGCCACCGATCTTGATCTGAATTTTTCCTCAATCGTTGTCTTAAGTGTACCATCACTTAAGTCCCACTCAAGTAATCTCGAGTCAAGACCACCACTTACAAGGGTAGCTCCATTTTCAGAAAATGCTACTGCATAAACATAGCTAGTGTGTCCTTCAAAGGTATATAAAAGATTTTGGCTGCTTATTTCCCAAACCTTGACCGTTTTATCACTACTTGCCGTGGCAAGCATTGTACCGTCCGGTGAAAAAGCAATATCTTTAATGTCACCAATGTGCCCAAAAAACTCACCCAGGCTACTTCCGGTATAGGTATCAAACAACTCTAAAGCTCCATCAGCACCACCAACAGCCAGAACAGATGTATCAGGTGATGATTCCAGGGCTTTTCTTGAGGCACTAAAACCGTAGTATGTATCAAGTACATTCCCATAAGATGTTTCCCATGCCTTAATTTGCGAGCTGGTAGCTGCAATAATTCTTGTTCCACCAGGTGAAAACTGACTACCTCTTCCAAAAGCTACGGCAACAATATCTGCAGAATAAAGTCCGATAAAACCTTCGTCGACGGTGCCAGAGCTGACACTCCATGTAAACAGCCTCCCATCATCACTACCGGTGGCTAATTTGTATCCATGCTGGTCAAAGGCGAGGGCATTAACATTACTCATATTCATTGTTTTGCTGAGAACCCCGGTATCGGCATTCCACAATTTAATATTTCCATCTTTGGCGGTTGTGGCCAGAGTATAATTTCTTGGTGAGAACACTAAATCCACGATACTTCTTGTATGAGCTTTGATAATTCTGTGAATACTCCAATCAGCGGTATTGTATATTTTTACAAATTTCCCATGAGTTACAGCAAGATATTTGTAGTCATATGAAAATTCGGCAGCCTCAATATTACTTCCACCTACAATATCAGTAAGTGTATAGTTACATGCCGAGGCATTTGTCCCATATGTTAAAGATGAAAGTATGATAATTACTATTGTTGCCCACAAGATTCTGTCCGTCATTCCTATTCCCCTTTTATATACAAGTGTTGGTGAAAAATATAACGTACAACTAAAAAAATCAACAAATATTTCAGAATATCTGGAACAACTTTTCATACTTCTCCTCATATAATATCTGAATAAAATCAGCCAACATTGTTTACTTGATAAACACGAATCAGCCAGCTACAAACATTCATTCATCATCAGGATGAAAAATTACACTACTCGCAATTTTGCTGCAGCAACTCGTTTCCCAAGTCACAAAACATATGGAAACAACAGGACAATTCTGGCACCCTGAAATAGCCATAATGTGCTCTTAAAATTGTTGTTAACTTGTCCATATTCTTGCACAATCAGCATTGTTTTACTTGCTGCTTTTTCAAAGGCATGTTAAAAGTTGTGTTTGGATTATTTGTAACTGATATCAATGACAACTCGATATGGGAGACTGAAATGAGTATGTTGTCTATAAAATTTGAAGAAAAAGTATCAGAGCTTGAACCTGGAACCACCGCCAGAGCGGCTCTGGAAGGATTTGGCAAAGTTAATAACGAGACAATCGCTGCCAAACTTGATGATAAAATTATTGATCTGGATTTGCCACTTGAAGCAGACGGAACCTTGTCAGCAGTATTGAAAGACTCCGAAGACGGTTTTGAGGTTCTGCGCCACAGTACAGCGCACTTAATGGCACAGGCTGTCACCAACTTGTATCCAAAAGCCAAACTGGCAATCGGCCCAACTGTTGAAAACGGATATTACTACGACATCGACTTTGGCAAGGAAACATTCTCTAAAGAGGATTTGCCCAAAGTTGAAAAGGAGATGAAAAACCTTTTCAAAAAGCGTTTTCCAATTACCAGAGAAGAAGTTAGCAGAGAAGAAGCTTTGGCCAAGTGGGAACCTGAAGACGAGATTTACAAAGTTGAGCTGATAAAAGAACTTCCCGAAGGATCGGTTATCACAACATATAGCCAGGGAGATTTCACCGATCTTTGCCGTGGCCCACATGTTCCCAACACCCGCTTTTTAAATGTCTTCAAACTGATGAGCGTGGCCGGTGCCTACTGGCGCGGCGATGAAAAAAATAAAATGCTCACCAGAATATACGGTACTGCCTGGGCAACCAAACAACAACAGTCCGAGTATGTCAAAATGCTGGCCGAAGCTGAGAAGCGTGACCACAGAAAACTTGGCAAGCAGCTCGATCTTTTCCATATTTCCGATGAAGTTGGCAAAGGTTTGCCACTTTGGTTGCCAAACGGAACCGTGATTCGTGACGAACTTGAAAAACTAGCTAAAGAAAAAGAATGGCATTACGGCTACCAGCGCGTAACAACCCCGGAAATTACCAAAGGTGGATTGTATGTTACCTCTGGTCATCTGGCACACTATAAGGATTCTATGTTCCCACCGATGAAACTTGAGGATGAGGACAACGAATTCTACATGAAGCCAATGAACTGCCCGCACCACCATATGATCTTCGGTTGTCGCCAAAGATCGTATCGTGACATGCCCATGCGTCTGGCCGAATATGGCAGAGTTTACCGCTATGAAAAATCCGGTGAGCTGGCAGGTCTTTTACGAGTACGTGGCATGTGTATGAACGATGCACATATCTATTGCACTGAAGAACAGCTTGTAGAAGAATTCAAGGCTGTTATGCAGATGCATATTGAATACTACGAACTTCTGGGACTAAAAAAATACTACATGCGCCTCAGCCTGAGCGATCCTAAAAAGGATAAATTTGTTCAGGATCCGGAACGCTGGAAACGAGCCGAAAAATTCTGCATGGATGTTATGGACGAGCTTGGTCTCGACTACAAGGTAGCCTACGGTGAAGCAGCATTCTATGGCCCCAAGGTAGATGTACAGTTTAAAAATGTTATTGGCCGTGAAGAAACCAACAGCACCAACCAGCTTGATTTTGTCTCTGCCGAAAGATTCGATCTTAAATACGTTGGTGAAGATGGACAAACTCACCGCCCGGTAATTCTACACCGCGCACCACTAGGAACCCACGAACGCTTTATCGCATTTTTGACAGAGCATTTTGCAGGTGCATTCCCAACCTGGTTGGCTCCGGTTCAGGTTACGATTGTTCCAGTAGCCACCGAATTTTTGGATTACGCCAAGAAAATAAAAGATGATCTTTACAAGAATTTTGTCAGAGTTCAGATTGATGACAGCACAGACACCTTAAACAAGAAAATCCGTAATGCAATCACCGGCTACAAAACCCCTAACGTTTTGGTGCTTGGTGAAAAAGAGCGTAGCGATGAATCGGTGACTCTCAGACAATACGGCATCAAACAGCAGAAAAGTATGTCTTACGTAGAGTTTAAAACATGGCTAATGGAACAGATTAACGAACGCAAATTGCCCGAGTATTTTGAAGGTTAGGAAATATCCAAGACAGCAAAAAAAGGCTCACATCATGTGGGCCTTTTTTTACATACAACAATATTGGTTTAAGAAATCCAGGCAGCTACATATGCTACACTCGATAGTATGACAAAAACATCTGGATCAATTCCTGTTTCATCTTCTCGATTTTATCGCCAGACATGGCACCTTGCATCAGTTGAGGCCAAATAAAAGCCCCGGATATCATCGACCAGAACAACTCGGCAGTCAGCTTTGCATCATTAAATTGCAGTTTTTGATCATCTTTGGCAGCCAAAAGCCATTTAACAAGATAATCCTCTCCCATTTGAGCTCTTTCCATGGTGATTTTGCCCAATTCAGGATCATGAATAAAAGCACCCAGTGTCGCTTTCATCAAACCAAACATAGCAACATCTTTTGTCATGGACATTTTGGCATCTGCAAATAAACCTAGCTGATCCTCAAGACTTTGCGAAGGATCATAGGGTATATTTTTTATGGCCGAGGCTTGCTCCATGAAGCGATCTACCACAGCCTGAAACAGTGATTCCTTGCTTGGAAAGTGATTGTAAACCGTTCTTTTGGAGGCTACGGCAAATTCGGCAATCCTGTCCATGCTTGAAGCTTCATAGCCTTCCTCACAAAATGCTTTAACAGCACCGTCTAAAATTGCTTCTCTTTTTTTACTGGTATCCTGTTTTTTTCCTGCCATTTGTACATCCTCATCTTGTGTACTACACAGTGTAGTAAATAAAAAGACTTGACATTATCTTTTTTAGCACTACACTGTGTAGTGTAGAAGATGGAGGTAAAGAATGCAAGAAAAAAACAACAACCATGGATTCAGGATAAAGCGGTTACATTTATTACTCTCATTAAGCATCCTGGTCATATTTTTAGGAGCAATTATCATGAACTCTTCAGACACATCAGCAGAAACGGTTGCTAAAAGCAAGCGTCTTGAACGCATCCAGTCATCACCCAATTTCAAGAACAACCACTTTGTAAATGCCAAACCAGCTGTAGAACCACCGTTAATGGAAACTATGGTCAAGTGGCTCAAAGGAGCAAATCATACAACTCCGGATAAAGCTCTTCCGGTTGTCAAACTTGGCAAACAAGATTTCTCCGAATTTCCAACAAGCGGCCTTCGTGTAACCTGGATGGGACATTCCTCTGCCCTGATCGAGCTTGACGGTAAAAAATTCCTGACAGATCCCATCTGGTCAGATAGAAGTTCTCCTGTGTCTTTTGCCGGGCCGAAACGCTTTTTCGATCCGCCACTGGCATTAAATGATTTGCCACCAATCGATGCGGTCATAATCTCGCATGATCATTACGATCACCTCGATAAATACACCGTGCAGCATCTTGCCACGACCGGGACAAGATTTATCGTACCTTTAGGAGTTGGCGCACATCTTGAGTCCTGGCAAATTTCCGAACAGCAAATAACAGAGCTCGACTGGTGGGAATCAACTTCAGTTGGCAATCATCAGATTACCGCCACCCCGGCACGCCACTTTTCCGGACGATCAATGATTATGGCTGATCGAAACAAAACTTTGTGGTGCGGATTCACTGTGAGCGGGCCTGATCACAATTTATACTACACCGGTGTTACTGCCATGTTTGATGGTTTTAAGGAAATAGGCAAACGACTTGGCCCTTTTGATGCAGTATTGGTTGAAGTGGGTGCCTATAATAAACTTTGGGCAGATTTGCATCTGGGCCCTGAGCAGGCGGTACAAGCGGTAAAAGAAGCCCGCGGAAAACTTCTGATTCCGGTACATTGGGCAACTTTTAATCTGGCTTTGCATAGCTGGGTGGAACCTGCAGAACGCTTGATTCTGGCTGCAAAAGAGCAAAACATTCCATTGGCTATCCCGAAACCGGGCGAGAATGTAGAACCTTCCAAGCCTAAACCTTTGGTGCGTTGGTGGCCAGAACTGCCCTGGCAAACTAAAAAAGAACATCCAGTAATTTCCTCGGGGCTTGAAAACAATCTAGTCACGGCAGAAAGTCCGGATTAAGTATTCGATAATTATCAAAATGAAGAAATAAAACCAGACACACCAGTCCATCTCCCCTGGTTACAACAGGCAAATTTTATCGGAAAAATTAGAGACAGGCTCTGTTCCAGTTGAAAGAAATAGCGGTTCTTATTCAGATTCTTCGACTGCTAAATTCTGGGTAGCATTAACATTTACAGCGCTCTCGTTTTTATCGTCTTCCCTGTCGCTTTTGAACAGGAAAAAGACAATACAAGCCAAACCCGGTATCCAGCCGGCCCAAAACAGACCACCAGACACATTGGCGGCAAGAACTGCACCAACCAGACCGCACAAAAGACCAATTATGGGTAAACCCCAGCTATATAAAAAAGCCATAATATCCTCCGCAACAGATAAGCTGCATGAATAAAGTTGTATATTCCACTAACATAGTCTTAACAATTTTTCAAGGTGAAATACTAAGCTGCTAATTAATTTTAATTACTACCATTCTTAAATGAAAGCATTCTGATAATTACTCTATGCATCAGAAATGCAACAGGACTTAACTGCTGAACAAAAGCCAAGTAATCCCCTCTGGTTATGTACTCGAAACAACTATTAAAATCCAGCCTGCTTTTTCGCCACAGAGACAACTTTTCTAAGGAAGGTGGATTTTAAAGGCTCGATTGCCATTGCAGCTTTATATGGTGGAGATTTTTCCAGGAGCTGAATTACCCGGCCTAGTGCTCTATGACTCAGTTTTGTAGGATCCGAGAAAATCAGCGGTGCCAGTTTTCCACGCTCAATGGCCATAACAACAGTTTTATCGAAAACGCTGTCAGGAGTATAAACGCGTTTTTCGCGAGGTTTCATACTTATTGAATCATGCTTGCAACTGGAGTAGCAGACACCACAACCAAGACAGAGATCTTCATTTACTTCTGCCCAACGGTTCTTACCCTTGCCATCACCAATTTTTTTAACTTCAATGGCATCTACAGGGCAAGCCTTGGCACATTTACCGCAGCCCTTACATGAATCCAGATCGATACTCATTATGTAGTTGGATGAAACAATTGCGTTATTAATATTGTGGGTCTTGATAGCTTGCATCATGCCACAACAGCAACCGCAACAGTTACACATGTATGTTGCATTGGCTTTTACGTTATCGGCAGTCTGAGCCAAACCCTGCTCTTTACATTTGTCCAGAATACTGAAGGCTTCGGCTTTGGTTATTCTCTCGGCAATTCCGGCCTTGACCATCGGATCAGCACCGATGTTCATAGTCAAACAGGTTCGCAGATCAGCTTCACAGGCATCGCCCAAATGTGTGTGATGATGCCTGCATGCGCAGAGTGAAACAGCCCAGTCTGTTGCAGTATCAATTATGTGGCTGGCCTTTTCATAATCCAAAATTTCGGTATAGTTTTCGTCCAGTGCCTCTTCACGCACCATAGAGCGACCTATTTGAGTGTTTCCCTGAAATACGGCATGGGCAAACTTGTCTTCGTGTTTCATGTATGTTTCAAACAGCTCTGCAAGCTCTTTCATCGGGGCATCGTCGCGGGTGCGCATGAAAGTGTACTCAAAAAAGCCAATAACAACCGGAGCCAGCATAACAAAACGCTTGCCCTTCATATCAATATCAATCACCAGACCTTTTTCAGCCATTACGGTAACCTGATCCTGAAGTTTCTCCAGCGGAACATTGAGTTTTCTGGCCAGTGATTTTACCGATGTAACTGAAACCGGCATCTGGCGAGCTAGATTAGCTTCTTCAGGACTAAACAATAATTTCAGGATCTTCAGAAATGTGGGAGAATACGGAGCCCCTGTAACATTTTTATCTAGATTGCGCTGTAACAGCTTGTATTCACGGTCAGGATTAATATTGTGGTGCCCCATCTAGTCCTCCAGATTATAGTTTTTTGTTTATTTGCAAAAAACACAATTTCATGCAAGTGGAAATATAACTGTAATTCTTCCACTATACAAGTTGAAGTTGCATTTTTTTAATTTATAATGATTTTAATCTGAAATTATCTTCTAACTCCGGCTCTGGCTTTTCTTACCGCAGGCTTTCTTGCTTTGGCTTTGGATTTGGATCTCTTGCTCTTTTTGGTTGACTTGCTATCTTGCTTTTGTTTCTCAATGTCAACTTCAATCCCCGTATCCCAAACCATGCGAAATTCCGGTTTTTCACTGCCCTTGGTTCTTAAATATGCCAGCTTGCCATCAATCATCAGAATCACAATACCATCACCAACTTCCAAAACTGAAACATCAGGTGTAAACGAATCATCCTGATGCACCTGCACCGTGTTGGAACCGCATTTATACTGTGGAGCCAGATTAATGTTAGCAACCCAGACATTTCTTGCCTTGTCAAAATGGGTCGACTTCAACACAACTCCACCTTTTAGCAGTTTTGGTTTGGACAACCGTGGTTTTCCGGTTCTCAAGACCACATAAGGATTCCCAACCAATATACCATAGAAAAATTCTTCTCTATTTTGCCGGTTATAAGCATTAAAGGTTCGTCTCTCGTTGTTAAGGGGACAAACGTTTTTAGGTAAGTCTTCAGATGATATTTTCCATTCGCGCTTTTTCTTTTTCTTCTTCTTCTCTTTCTTTATCATCGGCACAGAATCTGCCGGATCTTTATCTTCCCCCGGATATTTCACAGCTCCTTCACTAAACATTACCGACTTGCCAGTGCCTTTTTTCTTTTTTCTTTTTACGGTGATATTTGCATCGGGATATCCGGTAGTTTTACCTTTATTGGGGTCATTTACTTTTTTATTTTTAGTGGTTTTGCCCGCATGGAACTGGACAAACTTGCCAGAGCCCTTTTTTTCCTTGTAATCTTTGTCGCTGGGATACGAATTGGCCTTACCTGAATTTGGCTTAACAACATCTGCACAGATTGCCGGAAATGCAAACAACCCAACAATCAGGAAGAAAGCTAACTGTACAAATAAGCGTTTCATTTTGCCATATCCTCTCGCTCTAAGCCACAACCACTCATTCTACAAGGTATCAGGCTAAAGATGCAAGCATTAGGAGAATAAAAAAATGGCCGGGTACAATGCCCGACCATTTGATGACGTTTTTTATAATATTATCAGAAGTTTACGTTGATAGAGTTGGGATATTCGAAATCCTGTCCGTTACCACCATCACCGCTATCGAAAACTCCACCAAAGTACAAACCGGCTCCTACACCACCAACAACTGCAACACCTATGATAGTCCAGAACCACCAGGTCTGATAAAATGCTGTTCCGCCTGCCACAACCGCTGCTGGTTCCTGTGCCTGTTCAGGTGGAACGTAGGTATCTTCTTCTTCAATGTAGTTCGAGAACATAACCTGTAAGAAGGTAAGAACACCTGTTTCGAGATCTTCTTTAGCCAGATTAATGTCATAACTGTCAGTTTTGTAAATCTCTTCATCTGTGTCGTAATAATAGGCTTCCAGTGTAACAACGTTGCTGGCTTCACTTACACGGCAGAAGTACATATACTCAGAACCAAGGCTATCACTCAATTCCTGAACCGCGCCCCACATGTATCGATGTTGATATTTACTCTGAATATTGCGTAATTCACCCTGGAAATCATAGTATTTGTTGACCTGGGAAAGAGTCACAGGCAATTTTTTCTCAACACCCTTGAAAAGTCTCAGTTGCATCTGGAAACTTTTATGGGCCGACTTTTCTACCTTAAAGTAATGGGTTCCAACGGCCAGATTGTCAATCGTAATAGGTGTCAGGCCACGGAAATTACCATCTACAAACACTGATGCTTTTTCAGGTTTCGAAGTTACTGCTACAGATGAAGTATCGGCATCTTCAAGCTCGTCCTGGGTTTCTTCAAAAATTTCCAGAACATCTTTGGAAAATGGCTTGTCGTCTATAGTAGCTTTGGGATTATTCTGCAAGAGCCTTGAGAAAACCTGAATTGCTTCGTCTTCATCATCATCTTGAACAAAACTTGCAGCCATGTACATCAGTGCTTCTTCCAGTTTGCTGCGATATTTATCGTTGGTTAAAACTGGTCCCAACTCTTCAATAGCTTCTTCAAGAGCATCAACAGCATCTTCATAATCACCATTTTTATAGTCGGCAATACCGGCATCAACTGCTGCAACAGCTTTTTTACCAACTGCATCTTCATCTATAACAGTTGGATCGCCCAGAGCTTTATTTACTGACTGCCAAGTAAAATCTTTATTGGATTTAAACCAGGCCTTGGTAAGCATATCTACTTCAACAGCGCGACGTTTGCTTCTATCTGTGGCACCAAACACTACAGGAGCAATGCTTTTGGGGCCATTAACAGTAGTACCTAAAACCGGCTTGGGTAATTTAGGTCTCTCGGCTTTAACAGCTTCCTGTTCAACATCTTCGTCGTCTTCGTCGATATCTTCATCATCTTCATCGTCGATGTCTTCGTTGTCGATGTCTTCGTCGTCCTCGTCGTCCTCGTCATCTTCTTTGGCGGGGGCGGACTTCTTGGTCACTGCTGGCTTCTCATCATCTGTCTCTTCATCAAACAGATCATCATCATCCTCATCAAGCAGATCATCCATATCCTGTGCATAGGCACTGGACATCCGCGCAACTCCCGTCAGAAGAGTCAGATTGACTCCATAGAGGAAGAAAAACGATATAAGAATAATCATTGTCAGCGGGCGAAACCAGATACCGGTCGTCCATTTCTTCATGGCTCAACTCCCTATAATGAATATAATACAGAAAACTTCCAGTTCAATACTATTTATAATACTGTTCAGTATTGGTATTTATAACCCGAGAACAATTAAAAAGGCAACGATTTATTTCTAAATGTCATTGCTTTCCTGTTCGGGCTCACCGTTTACAGCATGATCAAGATTGGCAATCTTCTCTTCCAGAAGCTCTACCTGAGCAACCATGGCATCAAATTCTTTTTTCATCATGCGCGTATTTGTAACCGGGCCAACCAATGTTTTGATTCTCTCATCTATCTTGTGCTGCAATTCTTCCATATTATTGTAAGAATTTTTTACCAGCGCGCGGATCAGCTTGGCACCATCTTCTTTAGTAAAGACGCTTTTAACAATGAGTTTCTCAACGGCTTCCACTGTTTTTTCAGCTTCTTCTTTGATCTGTCCAAGATTGACCCGTTTCTGAAAAAAATCTGTGATAGCCCCGCCACCACTTCTGATAATATCTTTCAAAGTCTGGGGAGAGAGATTTTTCTGACGTTTTTCTTTTTCGAAAATAATCTGAGCCAGTGTAACCGAGGTAATATCTTTCTTGCTTTTGTAGTCCACAATCTTGACATCCACACCGATTTTCACCATCTGAGCTATTTCAGACAGAGTAACATAGCAACTGTCATTGGTATTATACAGTTTACGATTAGCATATCTCTTTATTATTACTGGCTTATTATCATCCATTTGATCAATCTTTCTAATAATTCCAAACTATCATACTAAATTTATTTAAAGCTGTACTAACATTGCCACCATATATTTGTCAACTATTCGGGGACAAGATCATAATCAATTACTGCTTCAATCTGCAAATCAGGATCTCCATTACCTGATTTAACAATTATCGTATAAGTGCCTTCAAGAAGGTAATCAATAACAAACTCAACATCAAACAGGCAATCTTCTTCTGCAGGTGACAATACAACTTCAGTCTCGGTAAGCGTAATTGTCCAGATATCCTGCACCATTCTGACTTGAATATCAGTCAGGGACAAATCATATAGTACATCTTCATGTAATATCTTCAGCTGTCCAAGATATGGGTCAACATCACTTGGAGTCCATTCATAGCTTAAAGCAGTTGTCTCATTTTCTGCTGGAGGACAATCGCCTAAAATATGTCTGGTAGACAACAATCTTGCAGAATTGAAAGGTTCTATTTCCTTGTCTTCATCTTCTTCAAGCTCTTCATCACCGTCAACTTCCGCGTCTCCATCCGTGTTCGGATCATCTGCTGTAGAAAAACTCATTTGATACTGACCCAGCGGATTCATGGCCACATCAGTCAATCCTTCTTTCAAAATAACCGTGTATGCGGTATCCGGATTTAATTCCTCTTTCAGCTTGATTATCAGAGTTGTTTCTTCAAGATTGGTGATAGTATTTCTATTGTCTTCGAACTCAAAGCCAAGTTCAGGCTGATGCGAGTTATCGCCGGTCACAGAAACTTGCTCGGTCAAAATATAATCCGCTCTGCGTAGTTTTTCGGTAAATGTTATGCGAACGGCCGCCAGATTTAGATCAACTGCATATTGATTATCGTCAGGAATGGTATACAGAACTTCAGGAGGTGTTGTATCGCCGGTATATATTTCACAATCAACATCCACATCACCATCGGAACCATTGTCGGTGGTGAAAGAAACGGTTGTGCCAGCAAAATAATTACCTGCAAGATCCTTGATCTTATCGGCTTTAATAACCGCCTGGTATGTCATGCCTTCTTCAAGGACATACAGGATATTCAACTGTACCTGCTTTTTATCTGTAGAGAGTGTACCGGTAAAAATTGCTCTGACACAGCCACCCAAAATGTCAATATCACGTTTCCAGACCACCTCGGAAACATCAACTTCTTCATTGAAGTTAATTGCAACCTTGCTAAGGCCGATATCGACGCCCACTGCATCATTGGACGGCGAGGTACTTATAACTTCCGGTGGAAGATTGTCCGGTGGCGATTCGATATCTTCCTCTATTTCCTCATCGCCGTCTTCAGTATCCAGATCCTCTTCAATCTCGTCATCCAGCTCTTCATCGCCGTCAGTGCTGTCTTCGATACAACGACCGGAATTACAGACCAGCTGAAGCTCTTCGCAGTCTTTCAATTCTTCCCATATATTTGCCTGGCAAATAAGAACTACATTACCTGAACATTTTAAATCTCCGTTGTCACATGGTTCTGATTCAAGTTCAACATCAGTATTATCCTCATCACCATCAACTTGATCATTGGAGGACGTGCAACTACAGGCAAAAACCAACACGATTAAACCTGTCAGTATTGTGAAAATAGCTTTTGTTGGGAATCGCTTGTACATCTTGCCTCCTTTATAATAAGGAATTAGTTGATTTTTAGCAGCATTTGACACTCAGCGTCAACTCTAAAGTGCAATATATCCCGATATTTTTACTGATATTGTCATTTTTTACTTCTGAAACAGGAAATTAAGCAGCTCCTGGGACAAAGCAAGACCTTCATAGGCAACCCGCTTTAGAATCTTTAAAGCATCTGAAGGATATCCTGATCCCTCCAGGCAGATATTGTCCGTTGTTACCCCAGCCATTTTCAGCATTAACTTCACTCTCGGGATATGCATGGAATCACTTACAATCAATACCTTTTCAGGCACATAATCGGCAATCCATTCTTTTAACAATAAGATCTGCTCCCTAGTGCTTGTGGTTCGGGTTTCTATAATTATTTCGTGATCATTGACCCCGAATCCTATAAGCTGCTCTCGCATTGTTACAGATTCTACAAATGAATTTGCAACCGCTGCTCCCATGGGAATCAGTATACACTGCTCACGATTTTTGAAGCAATCAAAAGCCTTTAGACATCGCTGCTTTTGCACAGTCGAAGCCTGTCCGTCATCTCTCGTGGGTGCCCCCAGAATAATTATCCATTGGGGATATTCTTTTAAGCTGGAATACAACAAGGTCAATTCTTCATTTCTTCACTACGGGACGCAGAACCACTTTGCCGTCCTTTTTAACGACTTTAAAATCAATTTTGTCAGTTTTGTATTTTCTTTTTAAATTTTCATACTGAGTTTCAATACTTTTTTTGAGAGTCTCGCGTTTTACGTTCCCCGCAGAATCGTTATTTGCTTTTCTGGCTTCAACAAAGTCTGAATATATGCGGTCTATCTTTTTGTCACCAATACCATTCTCACTCGATTGAGGGCTTCCTTGTTGTTTAGTATCAGGTGACTTTTTAGCATCACCAGACTCTCCTGTATCCACTTCTGGAGCTTTATTGCCATAATATGCTTTCGGTGCATCCGTCTGCAACTCGCTGGAGCGGAAGAACATACCGCGAGTCATGGTTCCTTCTTCCATTTTCCGCATGGTTCTCGTCCAGTATTGATCCAGCGAAACAAAGCGACCGACAAGTGATTGAAAGCGAAAGCGAACCCGCGGATTTCTAACCCTCATCTGGTTCAACTTACTGATAATCCTGCGAATAGCCAATTTTTTATCACTGGGATCAATGTTGTTTGTACCAGAAAAAAACTGCTCAAAACTGAGACGTAATTTTTCGATTCTATCCTCAAGTTCATCTACTTCTCGAAGTCCCTTGGTTGCATTAGGATCACTTTTAAGCATCAGATACACCTTATAGTAAGAATACAATTTACGTATTTTAGCTGATTTCACTCAAATTACTATAATAATTTTATTTCAATACAAAATTATGATATTTTACCCCTGTTTTTAACGAGATCGCTTTGTCAGATACACAATAAAGATTTTTTTTCCGAGGTGAACATGACAGATAACACCAGACCTGTAACCTTTCTTGATGGAAGCATAATCAAACTATGCCCGATGCGTAAACAGGATTTGCAAATCTATCTCAAATGGTTGAACAACTTCGAGATGGTTAACTACCTGATGCCCCACACACCCATTAGCGAACAAATAGAGGATGCAACCCTGGATAAAATGGTCAATGCGGATCCAGCCGATTCGGTTAACCTGGGTATCTGGCTTAAAGAACCGGAAAAACTGATTGGAAATCTGGGGCTTTTGAGAATCGACAATCGCTCGCGTCATGCCATGCTGGGAATCTTTATAGGTGAAAAGGACAACTGGAGCAAAGGTTATGGAACTGAAGCCATGCGCCTCGTGCTTGAATACGGTTTCAAGACACTTAACCTCCGAAAAATATGGCTAGCCTATATGGGCCACAATGATCGGGGCAAAGCCGCCTATGACAAACTGGGCTTCAAGGAAATCGGCAGACACAGGGAACACCAGTACATTGATGGCAAATATGAAGACGAAGTTATAATGGAAGTCTTTAAGGAAGAGTTTTTTGCTGCGGTTAAAAAATAATAAATATCTTCCGGCTCCGGATATCAGAGCCGGAAGAATTACATATGGATCATGAAAAGATTTCTTTTACAAATGTTTTGAAAGTAAGTTCTTCTGGCTGATGGAACAGTTCATTAAGAATTTTTCGTGACCGCTCCAGACAATCGGTACAACATAAATCCAGATTTTGATCCCCCAGAAGGTTTCGTAACAATTTCGCGTAACCTTCGCTTCTTTCTACATGGTCAGGCCCTATCGGCTGACCACATAAATCACACTCGAAGATAATACGACGTCCCATTTTTTTCACCTTTGCCGGAAGACTCTGATAGCCTTTTTCCGGTCTGTAGTTAGACATATACTGCGTTATTAAAAGATCGTGATCGACTCTCTATAATTGCCTATTTTTTAGGCAAATAAAAATTCGGCGGGCATTGTCACTATTTGACCGATGTTTGTCAACTGTTTTTTTACGCATCGCTTCAAAATCTTCGACAATTCGCATCATAACAAAAACAAACAAACCCACCCAACTCTTAAGAATTTGATTTCATTATAGTTATTCCGCAATTATTTGTCAACTCCATAAAACCAGACACACACCACCACTATGACACATGGCGTTATTCGAGAGTTGTTTTTAATAATTATTGTGGTTTAAACAGCAAAAAGCTTTAAAAAAAACTTTTTCTTTAATAGTTTAATCGCGGGGATTAAAAGAAGAGTCGGCACTCAGTTTTTCAAACAATTCCTTTTCAATATCGGATAATTTTTTAGGCACCACAATTTTTATACGTACATATAAATCGCCAATACCTTTACCCGCAGGCATTCCCTTGCCTTTCAGTCTCATGCGACTGTTAGAAGAAGTTCCTGCCGGGAGATTAATTTCTACTTCACCATCCATTGTGGCTACCGGAATTTTCGCGCCAAGAGCAGCTTCCCATGGCGTGACCAAAAGCTCGGCTTCCAGATCCCTGCCTTTTCTGGTAAATTTGGCATCATCAGAGACATTGATTGTGATAAGCAGATTTCCATTACCTGCCGGTCCAGGCGCACCCTCTCCAGCAAGGCGAATAGTCTTGCCGTTTTCGATACCTTTGGGAACAGTAATATTGTAACTTTTCAATTGTCCGTTCTGCATTTGAAGTTGAACTTCTTTTTTATTGCCAAAATACACATCTTCCAATGAAACGTAAATCTCTGTTCTGATGTCCCTGCCCTTTTGCGGTCTGTGCCTTCTACGATGGCCTCCCATGCCATGCATTGGGTCAAAATCAAAACCACCGGAGGAAAAGTTGGCCGAACCACCTGCATTACCAAAAATACTGTTAAAGAAATCGGAGAAACCACCACCGGCAAAACCACCGCCGTTTGTATTAAAGTCAAAGCCACCCGGTGGTCTGAAGTGGTCACCATTTTTCCAGTTGGAACCAAAAGTATCGTATTTCTTACGTTTTTCGGGATCTTTCAATACTTCATAAGCTTCATTAAGTTCCTTGAATTTATCTTCAGCACCGGCATCTTTATTGACATCCGGATGATATTTTCGTGCAAGAGCGCGAAAAGCCTTGTTAATGTCATCCTGACTGGCCGTGCGATCAATACCAAGCATTTTGTAGTAGTCTACGTACTTCATTTGAAAACCTTATAAAATCTTGCTAGTCATTTTTGACAACCACAACCATGGCTGCCCTAAGTAGTTTACCATCCATTTTCCATCCGGAACGAACCACCTCTAAAACACTTCCGTCTTCCATTTCCGGGTTAGGAACAGTTGAAATCACCTCATGCCAGCTAGGGTCAAATTTCTTTCCCTTGCAATTAAGCTGTTCAACACCGGCTTTATTCATGGTTTCGATCAAAATACGGCTCAGCGAACCAAAACCATCCTGCCATTCCTTCGAGGATTTATCCATATGTTGGGCAGCACGATCAAATCCATCCGCCAACTCAAGTAACGACATAAAATGACTGCGTTTAAATCTACCAACACCCTCTGCAATTCGCTTGGGAATTGTCTTTGTAGCATTCGATAATTCAGCCTGAACCCTTAAGCATCTGTCCTGCCAATCCGTTTGTTCAACCTCGGCACTCTTGCAATCATCTGCCTCTTCTTCAGTTTTTTCTTCAATATCTTCAACTACTTCAGGCTCAGAAGCATCAGTTTGCTGATCCTCTGCTTCAAGTTCAAGCTCTGCTTTACTGTCTTCATTTTTATCATTAATAGTAATTTTCTTTTCTTCGCCACTCATTTCCAAACATCCTGCAATAATATAAAGTTAAAAACGTATTTCCTAACTGGTTTTCTATAGGAAAGATAAGGACAACTGTCAATTTGTCAACCCTTTGTTTGCCAAAGTGAAAACTAATCCGGGGAAAAAGTAGAAAAGTGAAAAAATTGCCAATTTATTACACCTGTGACCCTTGACATACGGAAACTCAAACTTACTTTATTTCCAGCGATAATTGGAAAACAAACATTGTTTGATAAAAACTGAAACTTTGTAATTGAAATATTGTACTAGACAGGAGAATTATCATGGCAAAAGCAGTCGGTATTGATTTAGGAACAACAAACTCCGTTATCTCGGTAATGGAAGGTGAAAACGCAACAGTAATCGCAAATCAGGAAGGTGCCAGAACAACACCTTCAGTAGTTGGATATAGCAAAGATGGAGAACGCCAGGTCGGAGCACTTGCCAAACGTCAGGCAGTTATGAACCCGGAAAGCACCATCTTTTCCGCCAAACGTTTTGTGGGTCGCAAATGGGGTGAAGTTAACGGCGAATCCAAGCAAGTTCCGTATCATGTTGTAAAAGGTGATGGAAATGTCATCAGATTCGACATTATGGACAAAAAAATTGCACCCGAAGAAATTTCCTCTCAGGTTTTACGCAAACTGGTCAACGATGCAGAAACTTACCTTGGTGAAGAAATCAAGGATATCGTTGTAACCGTTCCGGCGTATTTCAACGATTCACAAAGGCAGGCAACCAAAGATGCCGGTAAAATCGCCGGATTGAACGTCCTGCGTATCGTCAACGAACCTACTGCCGCAGCTTTGGCCTATGGCCTTAACAAGCATAAAGACGAAAAAGTACTGGTTTTCGATCTCGGTGGCGGAACCTTTGATGTTTCCGTGCTGGATATCGGCGACAATGTTGTCGAGGTTATGTCCACCTCCGGTGATACTCATCTTGGTGGTGACGACTTTGATCAGACTCTGGTTGATTTTATTGCTGATGAATTCCTGAAAGAACAGGGAATCGACCTCAGAGCAGACAAACAAGCCCTGCAACGTCTGATGGAAACCGCAGAAAAAGCAAAATGCGAGCTTAGCAACACCAACGAAGCTACAATTTCACTACCGTTTATCACAGCCGACGCATCCGGCCCCAAACATCTGGAAACCAAATTGAGCCGGGCCAAATTCGATGAATTGACCCGTTCTCTGGTAGAACGTTGCCGTGGCCCGGTTGAACAGGCAATTGCAGATGCCAAAATTCAGGCATCCGATATCAACGAAGTTATTCTGGTTGGCGGTTCAACCCGTATTCCTGCAGTTCGCGAACTGGTGAAAAACATTACCGGCAGAGAGCCAAACCAGTCAGTCAACCCCGATGAAGTAGTTGCCATGGGTGCTGCCGTTCAGGCCGGTATCCTTCAGGGTGATGTCACCGACGTACTGCTGCTCGACGTTACACCTTTGAGCCTCGGTATTGAGACCTTGGGTGGCGTTATGACCAGATTGATTGATCGCAACACAACCATTCCTGTGAGAAAAACCGAAACATTCTCAACCGCCGGCGATAACCAGCCTTCAGTTGAAATCGTGGTCTTGCAGGGCGAACGTGAAATGGCCGCCGATAACCGTAGCCTCGGAAAATTCAGCCTGAGCGATATCAGACTGGCTCCCCGCGGTGTGCCACAAATTGAAGTTACCTTCGACATTGATGCCAATGGTATTCTGAATGTTGCCGCGAAAGATAAAGACACCAACAAAGAACAGAAAATCACCATCACTGCCTCATCCAACCTCGATGAAAACGACATCCAGAAAATGGTTGACGATGCAGCAATGAACGCCGAGGCAGACAAAAAACGTCGTGAAGAAATCGACACCCGCAACAACGCCGAACAGCTTGCCTATGCCGTCGAACGTCAAATCAGCGAACTCGGTGATGCTGTTCCTGAAGATGACAAAAAAGAAATCGAAGAGAAAGTCAATGCCATTCGCGAAGCAGTTAAAGCTCAGGCACCACTTGAAGAAATCACCAAACTGAAAGACGAACTGGAACAGGTTGCACACAAAGTCAGCGCAGCAGCTTACGAGCAGGCAGCGGGACAGCAGCCCGGCGCAGATCCAATGGGTGGTGCAGGCGCACCCGGAGCCAATCCCGGTGCAAACCCTGGTGGCCCCGAAGCAAATGCTTCAGCAGCAGATGATGATGTTATTGATGCTGATTTCACTTCAGTGGATGATGAAAAAACCAAATAAGTAATTCGGTCTGAAAACGACCTTCCTTGTGTGAATCCCGGTTGCCCTTTGGCTTCCGGGATTTTTTTTGGTTGTGTTAAATATTAATGCGGTATACAAATTGAACATTGGAATAGTTGAGGGGTCACTTGTAGTCACTTATTGAGAATGCAATAATCGGAAGGGCATGATGAAAATCCATAGACTAGAACGCAAACTGGGGCTACCGATCTCAATCAGCGAAGCATGGGAGTTTTTCTCGGATCCTAAAAATCTGGAAAAGATCACACCGCAATCCATGGGTTTCACCATCCTTACAGATTTGCCACAAAAAATCCATCCGGGCATGATAATCCAGTATAAGGTCTCCCCACTGCTGAACATTCCTATGACCTGGGTTTCTGAAATAAGCCATGTAATCGAAAACAAATTGTTTGTAGACGAGCAAAGGTTCGGCCCGTATAATTTCTGGCATCACAAACACTATTTTGAAGAAACAAACAGCGGTACACTTGTAAGTGATGTGGTGGACTATGTTATGCCTTTTGGGCCCTTTGGAAATATTGCCCATTGCCTTTTTGTTAAAAAACAACTGAACGGAATATTCGATTACAGAAGCAAAGTTCTGCTGGATCGCTTTGGAAGTGTCGCGGAACAGCTTTAATTTACTCGGCTAGCCCGGATTGCTTTTGTAAAATCTCCCACAACTTATCCCTGTCAACCTGGCTTTCACGCGTTCCCCAGATAATATGAGTTTTGCGTATTTGACGGTCAAACCAGAATTTTCCGCTGTAGCGTTGAGGCGTCTCTGATGCTGCCAGCCAGATGATCGTATCTGCGCCCTCTTTTGCTGTGCGCAGAATCTTTTTCATGATGTTATAGAACTTTGGGATAGATGTTTTAACTGCTGGTGTATCTGCCCAACCCGGATGCATTGCATGAAACCTGATGGGAGTATGTGCAAACTTGTCAGCAAGCATTTCATTGATAATTACCATGGCCCTTTTGGTATTGGCATAAGCCTTAACTCCATCAAATTTTTTCTTCTCCCAGAGCAAATCATCAAGATCAATTTTCTGGGGATACATTCCACCTGAACTTACAAAAACAGAACGTGGGCTTTCACTCTTTTGCAAGTTCTCCATTAACTTATGCGTAAGCAAAAACGGCCCTCTGATATTTGTGGCCCAGGTTAACTCAAGATTATCATCTGTAAGGATTTTCTCGGATGGCAAAACCCCGGCATTGTTCACCAGAATGTCCAGTTTATCATTCTTAAATTCACGAGCAAAAGCATTAATCGATTTGTTGCTGGAGATGTCCACAATGTGTAAAAACAGTTTATTGTTGCCACTTAATTTTTCGATTTTGCCAACGGCATCTTTACCAAAAATTTCGTTTCTGCAAAGCAGGTGAACCTCTGCTCCGGCCTTGGCCAAAAACAGAGATGTCTCAAAACCCATTCCACTGTTGGCCCCGGTGACGATAGCAACTTTGCCAGTCAAATCTTCCGGCAGATCATCAACAAATTGAGTTTTATGCAAATTGTAACCTGTTTTGTCAAAGCTTAATACAATGGTTTTGTCTAGAATGCTGCTTGCCACTTTTGCACCGATGTTTAAAACAGAATTGATCATATTCTTTCCTCAGATGCCAATAAACAGCAATCCCCAGAAAACCAGCGTACCCACAAACGGTACGGCAAAGTTATCCCAGTCCCCGCTAAAAACCTCAATCGCGGTGATAATTGCACCACCGATTAACAGGGAAGTTATCGTTATGCTGGAACCAAGCAGCATGCCAAGCAGAAAAGCTGTAGTTGCACCTGCAACAAAGAAGCTTATAGAGCCAATATAAGTTTTTGCTGTGTTGAAAATTTTTCTTTTTCCAAAACGAATTCCGGCAAGCCTTGCGAGCGGATCACCAAACGCTGCAAACATTGTTGCAGCCAATACCGTATCTTTTGGCAAGGCAAAAAACAGATAGAGGAAATCAACAAGCACCGCTGCAATTATAAAATGGGTTATCGCACTTATTTTATCCTGCTCTTTATCGCGCACCATATTCAATATGAAGGATGGAATCAGGCTCCTGACAGTTTTTGAACTTGTTCGCAATATGTCTGCCCCGGAAAAAATGATTCCTACCACCAGCAAAATCATTGCTCCAGCAAAATCTGACAGATAAAAATATACAATGGCAGATGTAGCTGCAATCATGTGAAAAACAGCTCTGGGCATTTCCAGTGCAGGTTTTTTGATAACCAGCTTGTTCTTCAGAACATTACCCAGTTCGTTTTTGTGTATAACGTCAGTCTGATCCATCAACGACTTCCTTTCCTCTATGGTTCGCCGGATAAACTTTTTTCAGGCCATTGCTGTAAAATACGCTCCAGTTTCGCCACCTCGTATCCCACCAGACGCATCCGCTCCACGATCCCTGCATAAACAACTGGATCCATCTTTGGCTTACGGCTCATTACCCACGCATACTTTCGACTCGGAACTCCGATTACAGTGTAGCTATAATCATGATCGAGGTCAATCACCAGATAAGGAAACTTTATCGGCCAAATAAACTGCACCCGCCATTCTGCATTTGTTTCTTTATTGTGAATAAAGCCTTTGCCAGTCATGGTTTTTTGCTTGCCAGAAGGCTTGTGTTTGTTGAAGGTATATTTTATTTCTACATATCCTTCATCGGAAAGGCTGTAGGATTCCACTCCATTTACGGCATTCTTTTCCATAAAATTGGGCATTATGGCAATTACGTACCAATCTCCCATGAAACGGTTCAAATCGAGAGAATCCACGGTTTTCATAGGCCTATCCTCCTTGCAGCTAAAAACGGAAAAACTTATTACAAGTATGATGATAATATGTTTAAAACTGCTCATAACTCCTCCTGCCAAGGCGAACGCACCAGACCCCGCAGTACCAACCCTCCAGATTCATCTCCTTATGGCCAAAGTATAGCAACTTTTCATGCAGCATACAATTTCTATCTTCAACTTGGCTGCAAGATAAAATATGAATCTTCATACTGACTACCTGCCACTACGAGCATAAGACCTTTAATAAACTATTAACTATCTGTTATAAATGAAGTATTTTGTGGAAGATTTAATCCATAAAAGAGGACGACCCGAAAGGGAGTAGAGTACCTTTCGGGCCTAAAGGAATGAAAACAATATAAAATAAAAGATATAAAAAAAATATAGAGAACATCGGGGGAATAGCCCCTGTAGAAACCTTGCTTAAAACTCGTATTCAGAACCTTTGAATTCATGACGATATTTAATCAGCAAATCTTTCATCGCCTCTCTGACAAACTCGGCCTGCCTTATTCTGGTGCGATTCGAAAGATATTTCAGCATGCCCTTGTACAAAACCGGCATCATGATGTTGGTGGAGGCAGTATTCAGTCTGGTGTAATCCAGCGGATTTCTTCTATTCAAAGATCTCATATCCATACCTCACACCTTGTAAAACATTTAATTACTTATCATTACATCTGCGCTCATTATATTACCATATCCTACCTTTAGCAAGTATTTTCGCTTAATTTTATAAAGTTTTATGTTTTTATGTTTTTTTATATAATTTTAGAGCCCAAATAAGACAAATAACACAGGGGAATCACTCGAAAAACCAGCTAAAACAAAAAAATGTCAGCCATTTTATCGGTTGATGGTATTACCTGGCATTGCAAGAATATCCTTTAAGCCTGTTAAACAATATTCCGTATTATCCGATACCTAGTTAGCAGTAAAATCATATATGGAGCAAACCATGAACAGAATCAGTATTCTTGTCAGCCTGTTATATTTATGCCTGTTACTAATATCCTGCGGTGATGACACCAAACTTGTCGACGGCGACCAAAACGACGGTGATATCTCAGAAGCCGACAACAATGAAACAGACAATGACACGACTGACACCGATGGTGACCCTGATGAAGAACTGAGCGACGGTGATTTAAACGAGTTTGAAAAGGAACCATTGGTTTGCGATGGAAATTGTGACGAAAATTTCCAGCAGTTTTGCATGGACAACAATAATATCTGCATCTGCAATGAAGAGAACAAACAGCAAGTGCTTGATTGCCTGCAAGATGCAGAGTCTTGCCCGTTTGTTTCCCCTGCCTGCCAGTTTTCACTGGAAGATAACATGGCCATTTGTCTTAATCACGACTGCCCATGCATCTCAGACGACGACTGTCAACAGTTAGATCCGCCAAAAGATATTTGTGTAACAGAAGGCAACAACAAAGAATGCCGAAATAAATGCGAAGTTTCCAATTGCAGTGAAACAGTTGGCTGTCTGGATATTGGCAAGGGAAATGGTTGTGGTGTTTGTCTGGTGACAGACGAAACCACTCTTGATACTTGCACAGAAAGTGGCACAAGCTGTGGAAATGAAAACAATGGTTATTGCACCGACATCTGTGGTGGTCTTGATACTACATACTGTTTTGAAACTTGTACAGCCATTGCAAATAGCTGTCAAACTGGCGAAACCTGCATTCCATATACCTCGGCAGATGAAGGAAAAGTCACCTTTGGAACCTGTACCACCATAGAAGAAGTGAATTGCCCAAGCTGTAACCAAACCGATGGAGATGCAGATGAAGAAGACGCTGATGAAAGTGAAGTAGAAACAGAGTAGCAATACTTATCTGGATACAAAAAAACGCCACATTTTTGCGATGTGGCGTTTTTTATATTGTTTTTAGTTCAAGCTGACTACAGATTCAGCTCCAATTGCATTCTGGCAATAAAATCGTCTTTGTCGTCACTTCCGACAAACTGATGCCGCTGCCAGCCAAAATCAGTCGCCAGTTTCAGGGTGGTACCAAAAATGTAATAATTAAGACCAATAGTAGCTTCCCACTCGCGCTTCATCAAGCCAGCCTTGCCATATTGATCCGTTAATTCCTGAATCTCGTCCGGGGTTGTGCCGGCTGCAATAAGAGCTGCGCCTCTGTTTTGAGTATCGCTACGCAATGTATCACTGGATGCAATCAGGGCAAACCTCATCGCCAATTCCAGATATTTATTAAAAACATATCCTGTATTGACTAAAACACTTTGAAAAGCAATGCTTGTATCGCTAAATTTTCCGTCTTGTTCGAACATTGTCAGATAATAAACGGCAGAAAATGAAAAGCCTCGAACTTTCATCAGAAATTCAGGAGCAAGTCTGAAAGAAAAGTCTCTGTAAGCCTTGGATCTGAAATCATAGGAAGCACTTAAACCTGCTGCAAAACGAAACGGCCCTTTTTTAAAGTCACCATCTTTTTTTGTAACAATACCATTATGGTTGTAGAAAAATCTCCCGGCAACCAGCGGGTGCAATTCGTCCAATGCCTGGGCATCTGCCAGATTTGAGCAATTGACAAGTTCTTCTCCACTTATCATAGACATTCCGACACCGTGGGACTTTCTGGCATTTTGTCCCTGAAACACACCAAAGGTATATTCAAACTTAGGAGGAGTTTTAGAAGTATTGTGAATACTTAAACCAACTTGACGCTCGGCACCAAAGTATTTTGTTACAATGGCCCAATCTACAAATTGCACACTTGTAGTTCTGTATCTGGTAAAGGGAATTTTATGCTGACCAACCATGAGAGAGATATGCTTGTTAAATTTGTAGTTGATATAGGCATCTACCAGTTCTATCGCCCCCGGTGCCGTGGAAAACTGCACTTTATAGGACAATTTCTTATTGATCAGCTTGCCTTTGATAATGGGCCTTATTCTCCTAAACCTGAACTGGGTGTTATTATCCTTGTCAACCCCGTTACCATTATCTTTGTTAACGTATTGAAATTGCAGTTGCAGTACAAAACCAAAGGTAATGCTGTTATTACCATCGCTACTTTCAAGCGTCAG
>Ga0070728_10001659_pt1 | contig 31821 bp, 24 predicted proteins | sample tdDd471_FD_66723 | JGI IMG/M metagenome (GOLD analysis project Ga0070728, IMG submission 66723) | Marine sediment microbial communities from the Atlantic coast under amendment with organic carbon and nitrate - tdDd47.1 | ecosystem: Environmental > Aquatic > Marine > Coastal > Sediment | place...
GGGCCTGTGGGGCGCCGGCCAGCTGCGCCGATCGCTGAACAGCGTCCGCGAGGTCTCCGCCGCCCGCCTGCTGCTGCGCGACTTCTTCGCCGAGGCTCGCGCCCGCGAGGCCGACCAGCGCACCTTGACCGCGGCGCTCGCGGCCCACGACGAAGGAGCCGTCGCATGAAGCGCGCCCTGACCGCATTCGCCCTCGTCACGCTCGCCGCGGCGCCGTCCTGCGGCACGGATGGCGGCGGCGACGACGCCTCGACGTTCGACACCGAGGGCCGCTGCGCGACGTTTGTCGTGCCCCAGCGGTTCGGTCTCGGCTGGACGAACATGAACCACCGCATCTCGCTGTGGCACGTGGGCCTCGACCGCGAAGACCCGTGCCGCGCCGGCACGATCGACGCGGCGTTCATCGGCGGCGACTTCACCACCGGCGAGGTGTTTACCGACGAGGCCGAGCTCTCGTTCGCGTGGCAGTCCGTGGTCGCCGACCCGGCGCGCCTCGGCGTCGCCCGCGTCCGCGTGCCCCTCGACATCCCGCCCGGGGGCACCCTCGCCGGCACGTGGACGGGGGACCGCGCCGAGCTCGGCATCGACGGGTACGGCGAGGTCGTCGCCGTCATCGAGGGCATCCGCCTGACGACGGACGTCGAGCCCACCGACGACTGGCCGAACGACTACGAGCCCCGCCTCGGCTACACGAGTCGCGGCCTCGGTGCGTCCGTCGCCGTGCACCGCACCGACGAGACGATGGTCGAGGTCGACTGGTCCGTGCGCTTCGAGCACGGCATCGCCGAGGACGTGCTGCTGCGCGCCGACATGAACGCCGCGGTGCCGTTCGCGCCGGCCGAGGGCTGGCTCGACGTGCTGCTCGTCGGCGTGAACGACGTGCCGGTCACCACCGGCGACATCGCGTGGCAGACCGCGTTCGACGAGGCGTACGACTTCACCGAAGAGCGCGAGCCCCGCGCCCCTGCCGAGGACCGCCGCCTACTGCTGAACGGCGGCGCCGGTGGCCCGCAGGGGTTCTACGCCCTCGCGTCGTTCGACCTCGCGCTCGACCCCGACCCGACCTGCGCGCTGAACGCCGACTGCGAGCGCGGCGACACCTGCGGCGACGACGGGCTGTGCAACCGCGACAACGGCGACCCCGGCTACTACGTGCGCGAGCTCGTCGCCGGCGTCGACCTCGAGTCGTTCAACGCCGAGACCGGCGTGGGCACGTTCATCGTCGATCTGTACGCGTCGTCGGCCAGCGAGGCGTTCGCCTTTCGGCCGCTCCGGTACGACGCCTCGGCCACCGTCGTGTGGGTCCAGGGCGAGGGCGCGACGCCGTCGGCGCAGCGCGACGAGGTGTTCGCCGCCGGCCCGTACACCGGGCCCCTGCAAGCCAGCGAGGGCGAGTGATGCGGTTCCCGTGGTACAAGCTGTCCGCCGACGAGCGCGTCGCCGCGCCGATCCTCATCCGGCGCCTCGGGGTGCTGCGCTCGCTGCGTGTTGGCCGCCGCATCCGCCGCGCGGAGCGAGCGGGTGAACCGTTCGCGCACCTCGACCCACCGGCCACCGAGCAGGACCGCCTCAGCCGCGAGCAGATCGGCCCGGCGATCCTGCTGTATCGCACGCTGCTCGAGTTCGTGGACCGCGACGAGGCGCTGTCGGTCTGCGAAGAGGTCGTCGTCGAGGCGGCGGTGATCTTTCTGCGCGAGAGCATCGGGCGCCTGGACCGCGCCACGATCGAGACCCTCGACGAGGACGCGAAGCAGGCCTTCGTGAAGGACCGCGGCGAGAAGTTCTTCAACGCGACCGTGCGCTGGGATCAGATCGACGACGAGGGCGTCCGGTTCACCGTGACGGCGTGCCGGTTCCCCCCCCTCTGTGCGGAGTGCGGCGTGCCCGAGCTCGCGCCGGTGTTCTGCAAGGGCGACGCGAAGTTCTTCGGCACCGTCGAGCCGGACGTGACGCTCACGCGCACGCAGACGATCGCCGAGGGCGCCGACGTGTGCCCGTTCGCGCTGCAGTGGGCCGAGCGCGACTGAGGCGTCGGCGCGCCGCCACGCGGTGTCGCGTCACCGACCGGCGTACATGGACGGCGCGACCTGCTTCGTCGTCTTGAAGTGCAGCTTGGCGACCTCGGCGAGGGCGCCTTCGCCCTTCTGCGCGACGAGGCGGTGCGCCGCCGCAATCACCGGCGAGCCGGCGCCCTTTGCGAGGTCGACGCCGATCTCGCGGGACAGCCGCGCCATTGCCCGCACGAACGCGGCCCGGGCGAAGATCGACGCCACCGCGACGGCGGGATCGTCCTCGGCCTTCGTGCGCTGCTGGTACCGCAGGGCCTTCGCGCGGTCGCCGAAGTACCGGGGCACGATCTCGGCTTTCGCGAACTGGTCGCTGAGGATCAGCTCGGCGTCGACGCGCTCGAGCAGGGTGTCTGCGGCCTTCGCCTGAGCCCACGCCAGCAGCTTGTTGAGGTTGCCGAACTCGGCGTAGAGCTGGTTGTACCGGGCGGGTCCGATGCGGACGACCTCGTGCGGGATCGCGTCGCGCAGGCGGTCGGCGATCGTCAGCACCTTCTTGTCGGTCAGCTTCTTGGAGTCGCCGACCCCGACCTCGGCGAGCCAGCCGATCTGGTCGAGATCGACCCGCGCAGCGCAGGCGCAGAGCGGGCCGAAGAAGTCGCCCTTGCCGGTCTCGTCGATGCCGATCCACGCGGTCGGCGCCGGCGCCGGCAGCTTCGCGAGCGCGGCGCCCCAGCGCCCGCCGGGGTTCGGTGAGCCGGCGCTGGTGCTCGTCGACGCGCTCGTCTTCGGCGCCTTCGTCGGGGGCGCCTCACCGGTCAGCTCTTCGACCCACACCTCGGCGGCACGGCCCTGAAATACGACCTTGCCGCTGCGATAGAACGACACGATCAGCCCCGGCGCCCGGGCCTGCCAGAACGCGTGGGCGAGATCGCGAAAGTCGAACCCGGCTTCGGTGAGGCGGGCGCGAAAGCGCGGCGCGTCGGCGGCCGGTCGCTTGATCGAGAGGGTGGTCTGGCTCATGAGCAGCTCGTCTGGGGCGGGCGCAGGGTGCGCGCCCCGTGCCGTGCCGTCAACGTGCGTTGCTCACGAGTCCTGCAGCGCCGGCTCGCGTGCGCCCGGGTGCGAGTCGAACGGCGTCGAGCCGACGGTCTCGAGGGCGTCGAGCAGGTCGGACGCGCGCACGGGCTTGCTGAGATAGAAGTCCATGCCGGCCTGCAGGCAGCGCTCGGCGTCGCCGCTCATCGCGTGCGCGGTCAGGGCGATGACCGGCAGGTGGCGCAGCGCCGGGTCGAGCCGGATGGCGCGGGTCGCGGCGATGCCGTCCATCACCGGCATCTGCACGTCCATGAACACGGCGGCGAACCCGGCGTCCTTCTGCAGCACGAGCAGCGCGTCGCGCCCGTTGTCGGCGACGACGACCTCGTGGCCGGCGCGCTCGAGCATGCGGCGGGCGACGAGCTGGTTCACCCGGTTGTCTTCGACGAGCAGCACGCGCTGGGGCCCGCCGGACGCGGCGTCGGTGCGCTCGATCGCCGGCGACGCCATGTGCTCGCTCATCTGCACGGTACGCGGGCGGGCGTCGGCGCGCTCGAGCTCGACGTCGAAGGTGAAGGTCGAGCCGCGCCCGACCTCGCTGTCTACGGTGAGGCTGCCGCCCATCATGTCGACGAGCTGGCGGGTGATCGTCAGGCCAAGCCCGCTGCCGCCGTACTCGCGGGTGGTGGTCGAGTCGGCCTGCGTGAACGCCTCGAAGATGCGCTCGATGCGGTTCGCCGGGATGCCGATGCCGGTGTCCACGACGGCGAAGCGCACCCGCACGCGGTCGATGTCTTCGGACGCCGGGCGGGCGAAGACGGTGACGTGGCCGTCGCGAGTGAACTTCACCGCGTTGCCGATCAGGTTGGTGAGGATCTGGCGCAGCCGCGGCGCGTCGCCCCGCAAGAACCGCGGGACCTCGGGGTCGACCTCGACCCGCAGGGCCAGCCCACGCTGCTCGACGGACCGGCGGAAGGTCGTGACGAGCGTGTCGATGAGCTCGACGAGGTCGAAGGGCTCGCTCTCGAGCACGATCTTGCCGGCCTCGACGCGGGACAGGTCGAGGAGGTCGTTCACGAGGCGCAGCAGGTGCTCGCCGGAGTCGCGGATGATCTGCACCTGCTGGCGGATCTCGGGGCTGTCGACCTGCTCGCGCACCAGCTCGGACATGCCGAGGATGCCGTTCATCGGCGTGCGCAGCTCGTGCGACATGTTCGCGAGGAAGGTGCTCTTCGCCCGGTTCGCCTGCTCGGCGGCGGCCTTGGCCTCGCGCAGGCGCTGCTCGTGGCGGGTGCGATCGGTGGCGTCACGGACGACGGCGACGAACTCGTCGGGGCCGGACGAACCGATGCGCGCCTCGTAGTGCCGCAGGTCGCCCTCGATGGCGACGTCGTACTCGACGACCTCCATCTCGCCGGACTCGAGCACCAGCCACGCGGCGTGCACGATGCGCTCGGCGGCCCAGGCGGGTAGCACCTCGGACAGGTGCTTGCCGATGATGCCTTCGGACGGCCCGAACTGCTGCATGTTCGGCGCGTGCACGTCGAGAAAGAGCCCGTCGCCGCGAAAGCGAAAGACGATGTCGGGCAGCGCCTGGAGCAGGGCGCGGGTGCGGGCGTCGCGCTGGCGGACCTTCTGCTCGGCCTTGCGGCGGTCGGTGATGTCGACGCGGAACCCGAGCAGCAGGGGCTCGCCGTCGACGACGCGCAGCAGCTGCTTGCGGGATTGGAACCAGTGGCGGCGCCCGCTCTGCTCGAAGCTCTCGACCGTCTGGTGGTGCTCGCCGGTCTCGAAGACGTGACGGTCCTCGGCGCGCAGCCGGTCGGCGACGCGCTCGTCGAACACGTCCTGGTCGTAGAGCCCGCGGAACTCCACGGCGCTGCGTCCGAGAAAGCGCGCGGTGGCCGCGTTGACCCAGACGAAGCGCCCGTCGCGCCGCTTGACGAAGACCTGCACCGGCAGCTGGTCGAGCACCTCGCGGGCGAGCTCCGCCGTCATCGCCTCGGTCGGCGCCGGGGCGCTGACCACCGCGAGGCGCGCGGCGGCGACGCCGGCCCAGGTCACCGCGTCCATGTCGTTCGGGCGGTGAAAGACCGCGCCGAATCGGCGGTGGTCGTGGCTCAGCGGGGTGCGCGCGACGTACGGCGGCGTGGCGCGGGTCGGCCGGCCGCGCGGGGCGTCGCGACGCACGACGGTGCCGTCGACGAGCGCATCGAGCAGCTCGAACACGGCGTCGGCGTCCGGCGCATGAAGCAGGCGCAGGCAACCCTCGTGCACGCTATGGGCCGTAGTGCCGTCCAGGGCGGTTCGGGGGCGGTCGTCGGTGAGCGACGTGCGGGGCACGCCTTGCGGGCGGGCCAGCCCGGCAGTACAACCCGTCCGTCCCGGCCCGTCCGAGGGTGCCCAGAATAGGAGGCTGTTCGGTGTTTCGGAAGATCCTCGTCGCGAACCGGGGCGAGATCGCGCTCCGCGTCATCCGCGCCTGTCACGCCGTCGGCGCGAAGGCCGTGGCCGTGTACTCGGACGCCGATCGTGGAGCCCCGTGGCTCGACGAGGCCGACGAGACCGTCTGCATCGGCCCCGGGCCCGCCTCTCGCAGCTACCTCGACGCCGACGCCGTGCTGCAGGCCGCCCTGCAGACCGGCTGCCAGGCGCTGCACCCCGGGTACGGCTTTCTGTCCGAGAACGCCGCGTTCGTCACCCGATGCTGGCAGCAGAAGCTCGCCTTCATCGGGCCGCGGGCCTCGTCGATCCGGATGATGGGCGACAAGGCGACCGCGCGCGAGACGATGCGCGACGCCGGCCTGCCGGTGATGCCGGGCTCGAAGGACGTGCTGCCCGACGTCGAGGCCGCCCGCGCGATGGCCGACGAGGTCGGCTACCCCGTGCTGCTCAAGGCGACCGCCGGTGGCGGAGGCAAGGGCATGCGCCGGGTCGACGCGCCCGACCAGCTCGCTGGGGCATGGGCCGACGCGTCCCGTGAGGCCGAGACCTCGTTCGGCAACGCCGACCTGTACATGGAGAAGTACATCGTCGGCGGGCGCCACATCGAGTTCCAGGTCCTCGCCGACCACTACGGCAACGTGATCCACCTCGGCGAGCGCGAGTGCTCGATCCAGCGCAACCACCAGAAGCTGCTCGAAGAGGCGCCGGCGAGTCACTTCGACCCCGCCGTGCGCGCCGAGCTCGGTGAGCGCATCCGCACGGCGGTGCGGGCGATGGGGTACCGCAACGCAGGGACGATCGAGTTCCTCATGGATGCCAGCGGCCAGCTGTACTTCATGGAGATGAACACCCGCATCCAGGTCGAGCACCCCGTGACCGAGCTGGTGACCGGGGTCGACCTCGTCGCGTGGCAGCTGCGCATCGCCGCGGGCGAGCGCCTCACGCTGACCCAGGACGACGTGACGCTGAACGGCCACGCGATCGAGGTGCGCATCAACGCCGAGGACCCGTCCGCCGGGTTTCGGCCGGCGCCGGGCACGGTGTCGACGTTTGCGCTCGACCACGACGGCCCTGGCGGCCCGGTGCGGCTCGACTCGCACGTGCGCGACGGGTACCGCATCCCGACGTTCTATGACTCGATGGTGGGCAAGCTCATCGTGCACGGCGCCGACCGCGCCGCGGCGATCGACCGCCTGCGCGATGCCCTCGACGCGCTGACGATCGAGGGCGTCCCGACGACCGTGCCGCTGCACCGGGCGATCGTCGACGAACCCGACTTTCGCGAAGGCGGCGTGCACTGCCAGTACCTCGCGGACCACCCGACGCTGCTCGAGAGCGCGTCGGCGACGATGACGGAGTCCTGATGGCCCGTGTCCTGTTGACCCCCATCGGCAGCGCCCTCGCCGACGTCGACGCGGCGGCTGAAGCCCGCGCGGCGTCCAACCGCGAGCGCGCCGAGACCCTCGACGAGCGCCGCTCGGCCACCGCCCTCGGGTGGGGCGAGAAGTACCAGAAGCGGGTCCGCGACCGCGGCAAGATGACCGCGTGGGAGCGGGTCGAGGCGATCGCCGACCCCGGCACGCCGATCCGTTCGCTGCTGACATTCGTGAACTACGGCGAGATCTTCGGCGGCGAGCGCGGGCGACCGTCCCCCGCCGCCGGCGTGCTCACGGCGCTCGTGTCGGTGCACGGCCGCTGGTGCGTCGTGATCGCCAACGACAACACGGTGGCGTCGGGCTCGTGGTGGCCCCGCACCCCCGAGAAGATCATCCGCGCGCAGGAGCTCGCGCTGCGCCTGCGCCTGCCGACGCTCTACCTCGTCGACAGCTCGGGGCTCTTCCTGCCCGAGCAGGGCAGGGCGTTCCCCGGGCGGACGGGCGCGGGGCACATCTTCGCGATGAACAGCCGGCTGTCGGCCGCGGGCGTGCCGCAGGTTGCCGGCGTGTTCGGCGATTGCATCGCCGGCGGCGGCTACATGCCGATCATCAGCGACAAGGTCTTCATGACCGAGGCCGCGTACATGGTGATCGCCGGCGCGGCCCTGATTCGCGGCGCGCGCAGCCAGAACCTGAGCTCGCTCGACATCGGCGGCGCGGACGTCCACGTGCACCTGTCGAACTGCGCCGACGAGCGTGCCCCCGACGACGCGACCTGCGTGGCGATGATCCGCGCCGAGGTGGCGTCGATGGCGTCCAGCGCGGCGGACTACTACCGGTACGGCGCCGAGCCCGCGCCGCCGGCGTACGACCCCGCGGAGATCGAGCGCATCGTGCCGACCGTGTCGTCCGAGCCGTACGACGAGCGGCAGGTGCTCGCGCGCCTCGTCGACGACTCGCTCTTCTATGAGGTGCTGCCGGACGTCGGGCGCGAGGTCGTCACCGGCGTCGCGCGCATCGGCGGGCTCTGGGTCGGCCTCGTGGCAAACCACCAGGGGCTCTTCGACCACCCGCGCCAGCCGGGCCGCAAGCGCGCCGGTGGCGTGCTGTACCGCGAGGGCGTGGCGAAGGTCGCGACGTTCAGCCGGGCCTGCAACGACGACGGCCTGCCGATCATCTGGCTGCAGGACATCTCGGGCTTCGACATCGGCGAAGAGGCCGAGAAGCAGGGCCTGCTCGGGTACGGGTCGAGCCTGATCTATACGAACTCGACGAACGAAACGCCGATGATCTCGGTGCTGCTGCGCAAGGCGTCGGGCGCCGGCTACTACGCCATGGCCGGGCTGCCCTACGACCCGATCGTGCAGCTCTCGACGCCGCTCACGCGCCTCGCCGTGATGGAGGGGCGGACCCTCGCGATCGGCGCGTTCCGGACGAAGCTCGACGACAACTTCGAGATCCTGTCCGACGACCCCGAAGAGCGCGCCGCCGTCGAGGCCGGCATGCGCGGGGTCGAGGCGCGCATCGAAGCCGACATGGACCCCTACGCCGCGGCGCGGCAGATGGACACCGACGAGATCGTGCAGCTCGGCGAGCTGCGTGGGTACCTCGAGTGCCTCGTCGGCGCCTGCTATCAGGCGCACGGATACCGCCGCATCAAGAACCCGCGCATCTGGTCGCTGCACGACCTCGCGATCGTCGCCCCCGGAGGCCCGTCGTGACCGCCACGCTGCTCGATGCCATTGCTCGCGACCGCGATGACGGGCTCGACCTGTGCGCGCCGCGCCTCGGCGCCTTCGCGGCGCACGTCGCCCCCGGATCGCTCGTCGACGGTGGGGCGGTGATCGGCACGATCACCGTGCTGACGCGCCGGTACGACGTGCGCGTGCCCGCCGGGATGGCCGGCCGCGTGACCACGGTGCACGTGCGTGAACGCGGCGCCGGGGTGGAGTGGGGCGAGCCCCTCGTCGCGCTCTCAGCCATCGACGCCGGGGACGCGGTCGCCGCGCCGACCGGGTTTGCCGGCGCGGACGATCTGCCGCCGGGCTCGGTGGCGTATGAGGCGCCGATGGACGGGCAGTTCTATCGGCGCCCGTCGCCGGACGAGCCCGCCTTCGTCGACGCCGGTGACATCGTCGAACCCGGCGCCACGATCGGGCTGATCGAGGTGATGAAGTTCTTCTATCCGGTGACCTGGGATGGCGACGCCACGATGCGCGTCGCACGGGTGCTGGTCGAGGACGCGACCTCGGTCGAAGCCGGTGCGCCGCTGCTCGTGCTCGCCCCGATCGCCGAGGGTACTGCGTGACGGATCTCGTCCCGGTGCAGGTCGATCGGCTGCCGGCCGAGCCGCACTACCGCCCGACGACGCGGCGGTCGTGGCAGCTTGGCGGGCTGACGGTCGGCGCCGCGGTCACCGGGCTCGCCGTGCTCGCTGTCGGCAGCCCCCTCGGGCTCGTCGGGCTGGCCGGCGCGATCGGCGCCTACGTCGCGATCGTCGGCTGGCAGCTCGGTCGTCGCCGTCGGGCGATCAAGCTCGTCGGTGAGAACGACGACGGTGTTGCGCTGCTCAACGCCGGCGACATCGACGGCGCCGCGCGGGTGTTCGATCAGCTCGCGTCGGATGCGCGTTCGATCCCGTTTCACCACGCGCTCGTCGTGTACAACCGTGCGATCACCTACCTGCGGCAGGGCGAGCCCGAGCAGGCGCTTCGGCTCCTCGCTGCGGTGCAGCACGCCGGCTGGCTCGAGGTGAAGAACCTGCCGTACCGCAGCCTGCTCGCCATCGGCGTCTCGTCGGCGTACGCCCAGGTTGGCGACCTGCAGCAGGCGGTCGCGTGGCAGCAGCGGGCGCATGGGCTGGTAAGCCCCGCCAAGCGCGGGTTGCTCGTCTCGCTCGACGCGACGATCGCGACGCGGGCCGGCGACTACGCCGCCGCGGCGCAGATCTTCGAGCTGGGCTGGGCGTCCGCCGAGGGGCTGCTGCCGGCGGCGCAGATGCGTTCGCTGAAGGCGCTCAAGGCCTTCGTGCTGCTGCACCTGCCGCCGGACGCCGCTCGCCGCGCCGAGGTGGACCGCATCATCGCCGAGCTCACCCCGCCGCGGGGCAGCGAGTTCTTCGGCATGGGCGCGCGGTGGCCCGAGATGCAGGATTTTCTGCTGCACTACGCGCTGGTGCGCTGACACGTCCGTTCGCTGGCGGAGCGGTGCACGGACGCCCGGGTGCGGTCACGCGCTGTTGCACGGATGCGGCGACGGGCGTGTCGACGATGCGCGCCGTGTGGAGGCTCAGCGCGCGTCGTGCCGGGCCGCCCAGGCCTGCGGCGCGTCGAACCCGAGCGCCGTGAGCCCCGGCAGCACGTCGGCCTCGAGGCTCGCGTAGAAGAGGGCCGCGTATTCATCGCGGGCGAGGGTGCCGAGGTTGCCGGCGCGGCGCTCGAAGGTGACGTCCTGCTCGACGATGCGAGCCAGCACGTCGGGCCCACCACTGCACGTCTGCTCGAAGTGCCCGAGCAGGGAGGGCAGGCCGCGTTCGAGCCGCTGGCGCTCGTCGTCGGTGAGGCGGGGCAGGATCCACGCGAGCGCCTCGTAGCCGAACCGGGCGTGGAAGCGCTCGTCGGATCCGATGCGCTCGCAGACCGCGGCGGCGAGGGGGGCGTCGCAGACGGCGCGCAATGCGTCGAGCACGGTCACCGAGATCTGCTCGCCCAGGGCGCAGGCGGTGAGGATCGCCCGGGCGACGGCGAACCACGTCGGCGCCTCGGTCGGCACGACGGACAGCGCGTGGCGGCCCGCCCCGACCGGGGTGTCGTCCCCGAGCGCCGCGGCGAAGCGCTGGCACAGGTCGGCGTGCCGGCACTCGTCGGTGACGAGGCGGGTCGCCGCACCGATCAGCTCGATGGGGGCACCGAGGCGGGTGAGGGCGTGCACGAGGCCCGCGAACTGGGCGGTGGACGCGAACTCCGCATCCGCGCGGGACGCCCACTGCCGACGGGCGCGCCGGACCTCGTCGTCGGGCCACGCGCTGGCGTCGAAGCCGTCGAAGGCGTCGCGCAGCTCGGCGCCGATCGCCGAACGGTGCATCTTCGCCAGGTTCGGCGTGGTCGGCGCGAGATCGACCGGGGTCGCGCGGCGCCGGGTGTCGCTCGTTGTGACCGACATCAGGCGCCGTCGCCCGTGTCGTCGCCGACGTCGGGCACGGGGTTCACGGCGACGTCGGGCACGTCGTCGCCGGTGTCGTCCGTGTCGTCGTCGACGTCGGGCACGGGGTTCACGGTGACGTCGGGGGCGTCGTCGTCGGTGTCGTCGGACGTGTCGTCGGCATCGCCGTCGGTGTCGTCGGGCACGTCCGGATCCGCATCGCCGGCGTCTGCGTCGGGCACCGGGTTGACGCTCACCTCGGCGTCGAAGTCCGACGTGTCGGTGTCATTCTCATCCGTGTCGCTCGCGTCCGCGACGTCGCTGCCGCCGATGTCTTCGGGGATCGGGTTCACCGAGGTCGTCAGCTGCGTGCAGCCGGCCGCGCCAGCCGTCGCTGCGGCGGTGGCGAGCAGGGCGCTCGAGATGCGGATCGTCAGTGACTTCGGGCGAGGCGGGCTCATCGACAACACCGGGGCGGCAGAAGGGTGCGGGCGAAGTCTCGCAGCCTCGCGCCTTCGGCTCAAGCGCGGACGGCGGGGCGCGGCGCGAAGGTCGCGATGGCCTCGTCGGCCGGCATGGGCCGCCCGGTCAGGTAGCCCTGCACGAGGTCGCAGCCCTCGCCGATGAGCACGTCACGCTGCGCCTCGGTCTCGACCCCCTCGCCGACGGTCTCGAGGCCGAGCGTGCGGGCGAGGGCGAGCACGGTGCGAACGATGGCGAGCGCCCGGGCGTCGTTGGGCAGGCCGCTGACGAACGACCGATCGAGCTTGAGCCGGTGGCCCCGAAAGCGCGCGAGCAGGGCGAGCGAGCTGTAGCCGGTGCCGAAGTCGTCGATCGCCAGCGTCACGCCTCGCTCGGCCAGGCGGGTCAGGGACCGCGCCGCACGCTCGTCGTCGGCGACGAGGGCCGTCTCGGTCAGCTCGACCTCCAGACGCCGCGGATCAAACCCACGGCGGTCGATTGTCGCGAGGATGCGTTCGACCATCGCCGGTGAGCCGAGCGAGAGCGGGGACAGGTTGATCGCCACGCGCGGGCCGAGGCCGCTCTGTGCCCCGTCGACCGCAGGCAGTCGCTCGGCGAAGTCGATGGCGCGCTCGAGCATGCAGACCGTCAGGTCGTCAACGATCGCGGCGTCCTCGGCCATCTGCACGAATCGGGCGGGAGAGATCGGGCCCTCGGTCGGGTGGGTCCATCGGGCGAGCACCTCGAACCCGACGAGGGCACCCTCGCCCAGGGTGAACTGGGGTTGGACCCACGCTTCGAGGGCGCGGTCCCGGATGGCCCGGCGCAGGTCGCTCGTCAGCCGCAGGGTCGGGCCACCCTCGTCGTGCATCCGCACATCGTAGTCCCGGTGGGACGCGGCCCCGGCGGCGGTTGCTGCGTCGAGGGCGAACTCGGCGCAGGTGAGCAGGCGCTCGACGGTGTCGCCGTCGAGGGGCCAGCGGGCGCGCCCGGTCCGGACGGTCAGCAGCACCTCGTCGCCGTCGACATCGAAAGGCGCGTCGACGATGCCGCGGACGCGGTCCACGAGATCGTCGGTGCAGGGGCCGATCGCGGCAAACTCGTCGGCGCCGATGCGCGCGAGGCCCCACAGGTCGCCGAGCCGGGCCTGCATCCGTGCAGCGAGCTCGACGAGCACCCCGTCGCCCGCGGTCACGCCGGCGGTCTGGTTCACGCCACGGAACGCGTCGACGTCGAACACGACGACGCAGCCCGCGGCGTGCACGGCCATTGTGCGCTCCAGCTCGACGCGCAGAGTGGCGCGGTGCGGCAGCTGCGTGAGGCGGTCGAGGCGCTCGACGGCGGCCCGGGCCTTGTCGAGGTCGCGGTCCGGGCGCAGGTCGCGGCCGACGACGAGGTACGTGGTGCCCTCGTCGTCGCCGTCGAATCGCCACACCGAGGCCTGGGCGGGGAACCGCACCCGGTCGATGGTGCGCGCGTGAATCCACCCGGACCAGGTGCCGCGGGTCTGCAGGGCGTCGAAGAACTCCCGGCGGTCGATCTCGAGCACCTCGGGGCGGGCGATGATGTCCGCCGGGCGCCCGATATGGTCCGGCTCGTCACCGCCGAGCAGGTCCATGCCGTGCTGGTTCATGAAGAGGATGGCGCCGCTCTCGTCGGTGAGGAAGACGACCTCGTTGGAGTGGTGCAGCGCCTCGACGAGGCGCGCCTCGGTGCGCCGGGCGTCCCGGGCCTCGTGCAGCAGCTCGTCCGCGTGGCGCCGCGCTTCGTCGCGCAGGACCTCACGCTCGTGCCACGCCCGGTGGGCACGCCACGCGAGCCACCCGACGAGCACGCCGCTGACGGCGACGTAGGCGAGGCCCTTTGTCGCGTCGGTGAGAAAGAGCGCGCCGAGCCCGTGGACCGCGATGTCGGATGCGATGATCCAGACGGTCCCGAACACGACGTAGAGCGCAGGGATGTGCGCCCATCCGGAGCCGGGGCGGCTCCGTTCATCGATCCCTGCGTCCGCGTCGTGCACGCTCATGGAGCGAGCGTCGACGGACGGTGCGGATCACGCAAGTACGGCGCGACACCCCGGGACGATGTCCCGGGGCATCCGGTCCGGATTACTCGCAGGCGTCGGGGCAGGAGCCGCCGCAGTCGACGCCCTCTTCGTCGCCGTTCTGCTCGCCGTCGTCGCACGTCGGGGCCGGGCCCTCGCCGGCGACGCAGGTCGACGCGCCAGACTCGCCCTCGACACAGTCGAAGCCGTCGGCGCAGACGATCGTCTCGCCGTCACAGGCGCTGCCCTCGGTCGCGCCAACGCACGCGCCGTCGGCGCAGGTGCCGCCGAACGTGGTGCAGTCGAACACGAGGGGCTGCACGACGGTGCACTGGGCGACGAGCAGGTCGCCTTCGCAGTACGCCGCGTCGAAGGTCTCACCGTCGCAGGTGCCGATGCCCGGCTCGGCGCAGGTGAAGGTCAGGTCCTCGGGGGTCGGGCCGGCGACGACGCAGCCGGCGTCCTCGGCCGAAGCGCAGAGGGCGATGCTGCCGTCGGGGGCGAGGCACGAGCCGGCGCCCTCGACGCCACACCAGTAGCCGAAGTCGTCACCGAACCACGCGCACGTGCCGGGCACGCCCTCGTAGAACGTCGCGCAGTCGACTTCACCGAGCGTGTCGGTCGAGTCGTCGCACCAGCGCACGGTCGCGCCGTCGCACTCGCCCTGGAAGGTCACGTCGCCGCAGGGCTCGCCGCCGGTGCCGGCGTCGGTGCCGCCGCCGCCGCCGTCGACGCAGCAGCCTTCCTGGCACACGGCGCCGGCGAGACCCGCCGAGGCGCAGTCGGCGATGCGGGCGCACTCGACGCCGGACTCGCACGTACCGCCCGTGGCGTCTTCGCCGCCGGTGGTGTCGCCGGTCGCGCCGGTGTCTTCGGTGCCGGTGTCGGCGCCGCCCGTGCCGCCGGTGTCGGCGGGGACGTTCGTGGCGTCGTCACCACACGCGGCGAGCGCGAGGGTGGCGATGGCGAGCAGGGACAGGATCGAGGTACGCATGAATCAGGCTCCGGATCGGTCTGCGCGGGTTCCGTCCGCGCGCGAGCCGCCGGGTCTGCCAGAAACGCCGCGGCGTCTCAAGGGCCGATCCGCCCGAAAATCGAGGTCAACCGCGCTCGATCGGGGCGGCGGCCAGCTCCCAGCCGAGCAGCCCGCCGTCGAGCACGACCGCGTGGACCCCGGCGTCCGCGGCGACCTGGGCGTGGTCGAGCACGCCAGCGTCCGTGCGCAGGTAGAACACGTACCGCTTCGACGGGTCGTTCAGCTCGCCCACACGCGCGGCGAGCTCGTCGGCAGGGATGTGCACCGCGCGCGGCAGGCGCGTGCGGTTGAAGTCGCCGGCGCTGCGCAGGTCGACGGGCACGACCTCGTCGATCTCGAGGGCCAGCTTCACGCGGTCGGCGTCCCACGTCTCGACGCCGCCGACGGACACGGGGCCGACGAACTCGGCAATGCGCTCTTCGAGGGCGCGGGCGTCCATGGCGCCGACCTGCACGTCGACGACCTGACCGTCGCGGATGAACGCGAGCATCGGGATCGACTGCACGCGAAAGGCCTGGGCGATCGCCGGGTTGCGCTCCACGTCGATCTTCGCGACGTGCATCGCGCCGTCGTACTTCTGCGCGAGCGCCTCGAGGATCGGCGCGATGGCGCGGCACGGCTGGCACCAGTCGGCGTAGAAGTCGACCACCACGGGCAGATCGGACTGCAGGACGGCCGCCTCGAAGGTGGCATCGGTGACGTTGAGCAGAGCCATGAGAGGTCCGGGGTTCGGGGTTGGCCGGCATTGTATGCGCCGTGCGGCGCGCGACAACCGACGCACCCGGTGGATTCGCCAGGGGGCTGCGATGGGGGCGCTCCGAACGGATTCGAACGCGCCAAAAACGGCGCGCGGCCGAGCCCGTCGCCGGGTCGGCCGCGGTGCGTCGCATCGCGAGGGCGTCAGTCGCGACCGCCACCGAAGATGCGCAGCAGGAAGAGAAAGAGGTTGATGAAGTCGAGGTAGAGCATGAGCGCGCCGATGATGGCGAAGCGCTGCTCCATCTCGCCGTTCTGGAACCCCTGCGCGCTCAGCTGCTTGAGCTTCTGCGCGTCGAACATCGTGAGGCCGAGGAAGATGGCCACACCGGCGTAGCTGATGAGGTAGCTCATCATCGGGCTCTGGAAGAACCAGTTGAGCACCGACGCGGCGATCAGACCGATGAGACCCATGAAGAGCATGCTGCCCATGCCGGACAGGTCCTTCTTCGTCACGAGGCCCCAGACGAACATGAAGCCGAACATGACCGTCGTCGACAGGAAGGCGATCGTGATCGTCGACATCGCGTAGACGAGCAGGATGACGCTCAGGGTCAGCCCGTTCAGCGCGGCGTAGGCGAGGAAGGTGCCGATCGCGGCGCCGGACGACATCCGCGTCGCCCGCGCCGAGAGGAACCACACCAGGCCCAGCTCGACGAGGAAGAGCGGCAGGATGAACGGAGCGATCGTATAGATGAAGCCGCTCGTGGCGGTCATCCACGCGACGAACGCCGTCACGCCGAGGCCGAGGCCCATCCATCCGAAGACCTTCGTGAAGAAGGCGTGCTGGGCCGCGTTCAGCAGACCGGCGTTCGGCTGCGCCTGGTAGTGCGCCGGCGCGCCGTACATGTCGCGCGGGTCGGAGAACTGGCCGGGGTGCGGCTGGTGCCCGAAGTGCGCCTGCTGGCCGTACTGGGCCTGCGGGTCGTACGGTCCGGGCTGGCCGTAGGGGTTCTGGCCCTGACCGTAGGGGTCGTGGCCGGGGCCGTACGGGTTCTGGCCGTTGGGATTCTGCTGCGGGTGCGTCATGAGAGGCTCCTTCGAACCGGCGCGGCGTCGTGTGAGGGGACTCGTTCGCCGCGAATCGTTCTGGTGCCACGAACGGTAGTCACGGCGCCGGGATTTCCAATGGGCCGCATGGTGCACGGACCCGGCGCCGAGCAAAAGGACTACCGACCGGCGATCACGATTCGGGGGCGAAGCCTCGGCGCATCGTGTTCTCGCTCACCGCGCGCTCTTCGACGAACTGGTGCAGGTAGTTCGGGCCGCCCGCCTTGGTGCCGATGCCCGAGTACTTGAAGCCGCCGAACGGCTGCCGGTACACGAGCGCGCCGGTGCATCCGCGGTTGATGTACAGGTTGCCGACGCGGAACTCCTCGCGCGCGCGCTGCAGGTTCACCGGCGATCGCGAGACCACGCCGCCGGTCAGGGCGTACGATGTGCCGTTGGCGATCTCGAGGGCGTGGCCGAAGTCCCGGGCGCGCATCACGGCCACGACCGGGCCGAACACCTCTTCCTGGGCGAGGCGGTGGTGCGGCTCGATGCCGTCGAAGATCGCGAACGGCACGAAGTGGCCGCCGCTCGGGTCGTCACCTCGGGGGTCGTGCACGACGAGCGGCGTGCCCTCGCTGTGGCCGATCTCGATGTAGTGTCGGACTTTGGCGACCGCGTCCGCGTCGACGACCGGCCCGAAGCCAAACGCGGGATCGTCCGGCGGGCCGATCTCCAGGCTGCGGGTCGCCTCGACGAGCCGCTCGAGAAAGGCCTCGTGGTTGCCCTCGACGAGGATGACCCGGCTGCACGCCGAGCACTTCTGCCCCTGAAAGCCGAAGGCGCTGTACACGACGGCGGCGACGGCTTCGTCGAGGTCCGCGTCGTTGTCGACGATGATCGCGTTCTTGCCTCCCATCTCGCAGATCACGCGCTTCGGCCCCGGGGACGCAGGCTGCGTGTCGTACGCGGTGCGCAGGATGTGCAGCCCGACGTCGCGAGACCCGGTGAATGCCACGAAGCGGACGTGCGGGTGGGCGACGAGGTGGGCGCCGACCTCTTCGCCCACGCCCGGGACGAACTGCACGACGCCCGGCGGCAGCCCGACGGTCTGCATCATCTCGAAGAGCTTCGCCGCGATGACCGGGCTCTGCTCGGCGGGCTTCATGATCACGCAGTTGCCGGTGGCGACGGCGCCGACCGTCATGCCGGTGAGGATCGCGAGGGGGAAGTTCCACGGCGCGATGACGGCGCCGACGCCCATCGGCTGGTACGTCAGGTGGTTCGCCTCGCCGGGGTACCGCCCGAGCCGGTGCGGCGCGGCCATCATCTGCTCGGCCTGCGTCGCATAGTACTCGCAGAAGTCGATCGCCTCGGCGGTGTCGGCGTCGGCCTCGCGCCAGCTCTTGCCGACCTCGAGCACCATCCACGCGCTCAGCTCGTGGCGGCGTCGGCGCATCTCGGCGGCGAGGGCGCGCACGAGCGCCGCGCGGTCGGACGCCGGGCGGCGGCGCCACTCGGCGAACGCGGCGTAGCCGGCGCGCACGGCGTCGTCGGCGTGCTGCGTCGTGGCGCAGGCGGTGATGCCGATCACCTCGTCGGGGCGGGCCGGGTTCGTCGACGTGAGCACGCGCTCGGTCGCCCACGCGGTGTCGCCGATCACGGCGGGGTAGCGGCCGCCGAGCTGGCCGCGCACCCAGGTGATGGCCTCGGCGAACCGGGCGCGCTCGTCGGCGCGGGCGAAGTCGGTGTGCGCCTCGTTCAAGAAGGCGGACTCGGGCACCGGATCCGGGCGCCGTGTGCGGTCGGTCGGCGGCGCGAGCAGCACGTCGGCGTCGGCCTTGTCGACGAACTTCGCCTTGAGGAACCCCTCGTTCGACGTGTTCTCGAGCAGGCGGCGCACGAGGTACGCCATGCCGGGCACGAGCTCGCCAACGGGGACGTAGTCGCGGGTGCGGTACCCGAGCTGCGCCATCGCCTGCTTCATCGGCTCGGCCATGCCGTAGAGCATCTGCACCTCGAGCCCGTTCTTCGGCACGCCCATCCGCTCGGCGATGGCCATGCCGGCGGCGATGCTGCGCACGTTGTGGCTGGCGATGGCGACGCGCACATGCGGGTAGCCGCCCATCAGCACCTCGAGGCACGCCTCGTAGTTGGCGTCCGACTCCCACTTGTTCTGGTACACGGGGATCGGCCAGCCCTGCTGCTGGGCGTGGATCGTCTCGTAGTCCCAGTACGCGCCCTTCACGAGGCGCACGTTGATGTGGCGCCCGGTGTCACGGGCCCACTGCACGAGGGCCTTTGCGTCGTCGAGGCTGTCGCGCAGGTACGCCTGCAGCACGCAGCCGAAATCGCGCCAGTCCGAGAGCGCGGGCTCGTCGTAGATCGAGCGATACAGGGCGAAGGTCAGGTCCTTCACCTCGTAGTGCTCCATGTCGAGGTTCAAGAAGACGCCGCGGTCGCGGGCCTCGACGCAGAGCGGCAGCAGGCGCGCCCGGATGGCCGCGAGCGAGCCGTCGAAGTCCACCGGATCCGCCTGGCTGTACAGCGCCGAGATCTTCACCGAGACGTTCGCTCGGGGGATCGGTCCGAGGGCGTCGGTGTCGAGCCGCGGGTCGTCGCCGAAGACGTCGGAGTGCGCGGCGAGGTCACGGATCAGCGCCAGGTAGGTCTGCTGGTAGTGCTCGGCCTCGGCCTCGGACACCGTGGCCTCACCGAGCAGATCGACGGTGAACGCCAGCCCGGCCTTGCGCATCTTCTTGAGGTTCTTCATCGCGTCGGCGCCGTCGGTGCCGGCGACGAATGTGCGAGCCATCGACCGCACGTTCTTCTCGATCTGGCCGGCGGCAGTGCGCCCGACGAGGGAGTTCGGCGACACGGACTTCAGCCCGAGCTGGATCCACGCGGGGAAGTCCTGATCGTCGCGGCAGAAGTACTCCTGCACGTGCCGGGCGATCGCCTCGGGGGAGTGCAGGACGGGGAAGACGTCGACGAAGCGGAACATCTCGATCTTGAACGCCTCGTCGCGCATCGACCAGTCCATGATCTTCCCCTGCCAGAAGTCGCGGCGGAAGATCGACGGCGACGACCGCTCCATCCGGGTGAAGATCTCGCGTCCGATGCGCTGGATGTCGGCTTCGTACGGGCTCGTCATGGCGGCTCCCTCGGCCCGCTCGCAGGGCGCGCGAACGGCGACGCGATCACCGTAACTGCGCGCCGTCGCGGCTCAAGCGCAGCGCGTGACGCGTCGCGTTGGCCGGGCGGTGCCGAGGGCCCCCGAGGGCGATGCGGGCCTCGCGGCGTGAGGCGGCCGATGCGCTGGTGCGACCTACGGTGTGCCGGTCTGGCACGCCTCCTGCCACTGCACGCGGCCGGGCTGCAGCTCGCGCGCCCGACAGAACGCCTCCCGCGCCCCCTCGGCGTCGCCAGAGTCGTACCGCGCCACGCCGAGGCCGTAGAAGCCCATCGCGAGGGTGGGGCCGCGGTTCGTCGCCTCGACGAAGACGTCGACGGCTTCGTCGGCGCGCCCCTGGTTGAGCAGGGTGTTGCCGAGGTTGATCCACGTGTACGGGTCCTCTGCGCCGAGCCCGACGGCGACGCGCAGTACGGTCTCGGCTTCGGTGGCGCGCCCGGTCTGGATGTAGACCACGCCGAGCATGCCCTGCGCCGCGGGGTCCTCGGGGGCGACGCTGCCCGCGCGCACGCAAGCGGGCTCGGCGTCGTCGTACGCCTCGCTGCGGACGAGCGCCGAGCAGAGCAGCAGGTTCAGCTCGGGATGATCCGGGTGGCGTTCGAGCGCCGCGGTGGCCGCCTCGATGGCCGGGATGTAGCGCCCGTCGGCCAGCGCAGTATCGACGAGGGTGCGGGCCCACGCCGGGTTCGACGGCTCGGCGTCGACCGCCTGCTGCAGCAGGGCGAGGGCGTCCGTCGTGCGCCCGGCGCCGTAGTGGCACAGGCCCATGTTCGCGAGGGTCGCCGCGTGACCCGGGCGGCGGGTGTCGGACTCGGCGTAGGCCTCGAGGGCTTCGTCGAACCGGCGCTGGGCGTAGAGGTTCTGGCCAAGCTGGGCGTACCGCTCGGCGCTCGGGTCGACGTCGAGCGCCTGCCGGATCCAGTCCTCGCCGGACGCCGGATCGCCCGCGCGGGTGAGCACGTCACCGATCGAACCACGGGCTTCGACGAGGGTGTCGTTCAGCTGCAGCGCCCGATCGAGGTGCTCGACCGCGGTGTCCCACCGGCCCTCGTCGCGGGCGATGCGCCCGAGGCAGTAGTGGCCGAGCGCTTCGCCGGGGGCCAGCGACACGGCGCGGTCGCAGTCCGTGCGCGCCGCGTCGATGTCGCCGCGCCCGAGCTGGGCCATGCCCCGGCAGTAGTGGGCGAGGGCGTTCGACGGGCCGACCTCGACCGCGCGCTGGCAGGCGGTGAGGGCGTCCTCGAACTGTCGGCGCTGTAGCTGCACCGCGCCGAGGCAGTAGTGGGCCATCGGCTCGCCCTGGGCGGTGTCGATCGCCGCCATGCACTGGGTCTCGGCGTCGCCGAGCTGGCCGATGTGGGTGAGCGCGATGCCGAGCCGCCACCGGGACGACGCGTCGCTGAGGTCGGCGTCGACGGCGCCGGCGCACTGGCGCGCTGCGGTCGGGTACCGGCGCATCGCGAGCGACGCGGCGCAGGCGGACGCGCGGGGCGTCGGGTCGGCGGGGTCGAGCTCGATCGCCCGATCGCACGACACGAGCGCCTCGCCGTGGTTGCCCTGCACGACGAGAGCGCGGCAGAGCAGGCTGTGGGCCAGTGGGATCGTCGCGTCGTACGAGATCGCCGTGCGGGCGTGCGGGATCACGGCGGACCAGTCCGCCTCGGCGGCGGCGACCGCGGCGAGCCCGGCGTGACCCGGTCCGTACGACGGCGCCTGGGTGACCACCGTCTCGAACACGGCGGTCGCCGTCGCGAGATCGCCGGTCTGCATGGCCGCGTAGCCCTGCAGGATCGCCTGCTCCAGAGGATCGTCCTGCGCGACCGCGGGGGACGCGAGGGCGAGGACGGCGAGAGCGAAGAGAGCGCGAGCGAGCATGCAGAGCCGGGGGCGAGGGGCGTTGACCGTCGCGAAAGCGGGGCCCACGATCCGGGCAGCCCGCGGCCCCATCCTATCGCGGGGCGCCCCCGTCTCAACCGAATTGCCCGTGCCCGAGCTTCCCGAAGTCGAGATCATGGCCCGCAACGTCGCGCGCTGGGCCGAAGGCGCACGCCTCACCGGCGTCGACATCGCCGACCCGCGGGTGCTGTCCGGCGGCGACCCGGCCGCGCGGATCGGCGAGACGCTGCGTGCGTCGACGCGCCGCGCGAAGTGGCTGGTGATGGCGTTCGAGGGGGGCGACTGGCTGTGGCACTTTCGCATGACGGGCAAGTTCGTTCGGGACGATGGTCGGCCTCGTTGGCGGGCCGCGCTCAGCTTTGACAACGGCGAGCGCCTGTTGTTCTGCGACACCCGCTGTCTTGGCGAATGGCACGCGATCGAGCCCGGTGCGCGGGACGCGTTCTTCGCCGATCGGGCCGCCGGCGCCGAGCCGTATCCGGACCCGCAGCCCGGCGGCTGGTGGCAGGCCCACCTCGGGGGGACGCGGGCGGCGATCAAGACGGTGATGATGGACGGGCGCCGCATCTGCGGCATCGGCAACATCATGGCCGCCGAGATCCTCTTCGACGCCGGCGTGTCGCCGTTCACGCCGGCGCGCGACCTCGACGACGCGGCGTGGGACGCCATCGCCGAGTCGGCCCATCGGATCCTGCACCGGGTGGTCGACGCAGAGACCGCCGACGAGATCGCGTACGTGAACGACGGCGGCGACATCGCGCAGACGCCATTCTGCGTGTACGGCCGCGAGGGCGATCCGTGCTCGATCTGCGGCACGGTGATCGTCCGCACGAAGCAGGGCGGCCGCAGCACGTTTCACTGCCCGGCGTGCCAGCCCGGGTGACACCGCGCCCGCGCAGGCTGGCGTCGGTGGCGATTCCAGGGCAGCCTCGCGCCGTTCCTGGACCCCTTCGAACGCCATGACCCACCGCATCCTGCCCGTGTTCGCCGCTCTGTTGCTCGTCGCCGCCGGTTGCCGCGGTGGCGATGCGGACGCGCCGGCCACGGACGACGAGACGACGGCGGAGTCCGTGCCCGACGGGCCGCCGCCCCCGCCGCCGATCCCGGCGTCCGAGCAGCTGCTCGGGGTGTGGGAGCACGTCAGCGACGTCGGCGGTACCGAGGTCCGGCTCGGGCTCACGTTCAGCGAGGGCACCCTCGTGCGGTCGACCCGCGGCGTCGCCACGGCTCGGCAGGTCTGGTCGATCGTCGCCGAGTCCGAACAGGACGTGACCGCGGACGTGACGGACGCGGACGGGCGCGTCGCGCGGCACACATGGCGCATCATCGCCCCGGGTCAGCTCGTGCACACGGCGACCCCGGAGCTCGTCTACACGCGGATCGGCGACGCGCCGGCGCCCGAGGGCAGCGGCGAAGCGGACGACGGCAGCGGCGGCGCGGCGCCCGAATAGACCCGGGCCTCGTCAGCGCCCGGGGATGACCAGCGGCGGCGGACCGGCGGACTGCGAGGGCTCGGCGATGCGATCGGCCGCCTCGACCCGCGTGGACTCGCCGTCAGCGTCGCGGGTCGTGGTCTCGCGGCGGACGACGACGAGGCGATCGTCGTCGATCGCCCACAGGGTCTCGGTCATCCACGCGTGCTCGGCGCCGTCGACGTCGATGATCAGGGCGCTCTGCACACGGCGCCAGCCAGCGGCGTCGGTCGGCGCCGGCACCGGCGGCGCCACGTCGGCGGCCGTCCACGCGTGGCGGGCGTCGAACACGGTCGAACGGGCGTCGTCGTGCACCGCGAGGGTCCCCGCCGCGGCGCCCTCGCCGGACAACCCGGGCAGCACGAGCACCGGCGGCGCGAACGCGACCCCGCCCTCGGTCGTCGTGACCTCGATGAGCGCGAGCCCGGCGGGGGTGCACAGGTAGCGCTCGATGCCTTCGTCGAAGCCGTCCACCGACCGCTCGGACCACGTCACGATCACCTCGCGGCCCTCGCCGCCGCTGATCTCGGTGCGCACCTCGCCGGGGCCCCCGTCCAGGGTGTACCGAACGGACACGCCGGACCCGCGGATCGCGTCGAGGTCGAACGGGCAGGGCGGCGGCGCAGTCACGTCGGCCACCACGTCGACCGGCGTCAGCACCTCGGGTTCGGCCGAAGGCGCACCGCCGCACGCCGCCAGGCCGAAGGCCGACAGCGCGAGCGAGGCGAACGAGGCGACGAACGTGAGGCGAAGTGCGGGCATGACCGTCCGAGCGGGGCGACGGGTCGGTCGTACCGCATCCGTCGCGGTGGCGCACGCGCAACGGCTGCATCTCGGCGCCCGTGCCGCGCATCCCTCGCTTGACGTCACCCGCGCCCCATGCGGGGGTGGCGACCCCTTCTGCGGCACGGTCCCATGCGCCTTCGCGAACACACGGTTCACGTCCGACTCGCCACCCTCGAGGACGTCCTCGACGATGGCCGGTACCTGCAGACGCTGCGCGCTTTCGAGGCGTTCGCCGGCGCAACGTACGGTCGCATGCGCGATCTGGTCGGCGTCCGGCTCCCGTTTCACGACATTGACGGCGCCGACGATCCCCTCGTCGGTGGCTACGTCGGCGTCGGGCTGCACCAGCGCGCTCGGTTTCGGCTCGAGTCCGACGACCCGGCGCTGCCGTCCGTTGAGCTGCACGCGAACAGCCACCCGTACTCGGGGCGGCATGTCACCGGGCTCGACGCGCGCTTCGGTCACGCGCTGGTCGGCGACGCTGCGGGCATCGCCGCGTTCGAGGCGCTCGTCCGCGACGTGGTGACCGCATGGGCGCCGCTGTGGGCCCACGCGCACGACACCGACGACCTCGCGATCCAGAACTGCGAGAGCGTCGACATGCTGCGCCTCGGGTTCGGCGTCGAGGCGACCGAAGACGAGCTCGCCGATCGCCCGGGTCGCGAGTGGGCGCGCGGCGAGTTCCGGTACCACGCGAGCTGGATCAGCTACTACGGCGCCGAGGTGTGCGAGAAGCTGACGGGGCACGCGGCGGACGGGGCCCTCGCGGCGGGCGAGCCGCTCGCGGGCGGGCGCTGGTTTCGCCTCTTCGACGACCCCCTCGCGGCCGCCGATGACCGCGACGCCCAGCGCGCACACCGGGACGCGATCGGGTACGAGCGGCTCGCGGCGAAAGAGCGATGGACCCACGGCTACTGGCAGCGACGGACCTGACATGACCACCGAACTCGACCTCGCCCTGCGCGAACGCCTCGGCACCCTGGCGTCCGAGATCGACCGCCGACTCACGGCGATCGCCGACGCCTGGACCGGCCCCGACACCCTCGTCGAGGCGATGCGGTACGCGCTCTTCAGCGGCGGCAAGCGGGTGCGCCCGGCAATGACGCTCGCGGCGTGCGAAGCGGCCGGCGGCACGGCCACCGAAGCCCTCGATGAGGGCGCCGCGCTCGAGCTGATCCACACGTACAGCCTCGTGCACGACGACCTGCCGGCGATGGACGACGACGACATCCGGCGCGGGCAGCCGACGGTGCACAGGAAGTTCGACGAGGCGATCGCGATCCTCGCCGGCGACGCGCTACTCACCGAGGCCTTCACCGTCCTCGCGGCGCGCGACGTGCCGGGTGCACGACGGGCGGATGCCTGCTGCGTGCTCGCCGAGGCCGCCGGGCGGTCCGGGATGGTCGGTGGGCAGGTGCGCGACATCCAGGTCCCCGCCCAGACCGCCGAGGCGCTGACGCAGATGCACGCCGAGAAGACCGGCGCGCTCTTCGTCGCTGCGTGCCGCCTCGGCGCGATCGCCGCGGGCGCGACCCCCGACGACACCGAGCGGCTCATCGCCTACGGCCGCGCGGTCGGCGAAGCGTTCCAGGTCAGCGACGACCTGCTCGACCTGCTCGAGCTCGGCGAGGCCGGTGGCGCCCACGAGGCCGAGGTGAACCTGCCCTCGTTGATCGGCCCGTCCGCGGCGCTCGACCGGGTGCGGGCCGACGTGGCGACCGCGCTTGAGGCGCTTGCCGCGCTGCCCGGCGACTGCGGTACCCTCGAGATGCTGGCGCGCTGGATCGAGGAGCGCTCGATCGCCGCCGTCGCGACCCTCGAAGCCACCCTCTGACGCATGGCCGGACGACGCATCCGCATCGACAAGCTGCTCGTGCAGCGCGGGCTCGTGCCCAGCCGCGAGCAGGCCCGTGCGCGCATCGAGGCCGGTGACGTCACCGTCGGTGGGATGCCCGTGCGGCGCCCGGCTTCGCAGGTCGAGCCGGACGCGCACATCGTGCTCGGCGGCGAAGACCCGAAGTACGTGTCTCGCGGCGGGCTGAAGCTCGAGCAGGCGCTCGACGCGTTCGCCATCGACTGCATCGGGCGTGTCGCCATCGACGTCGGCGCCTCGACCGGCGGGTTCACCGACTGCGTGCTGCAGCGAGGCGCCGCCCGGGTGTACGCCGTCGACGTCGGCTACGGCCAGCTCGCCTGGAAGCTGCGGCAGGACGAACGGGTCGTCGTCCTCGAGCGCACGAACATCCGCCACCTCGAGGCCGAGCGTGTCCCGGACGCGTGCGATCTCGCCGTGATCGACTGCTCGTTCATCGGGATGGGCAAGGTGCTGCCCCCGACGGCGCGCTTCCTCGGGCCCGGGGCCGACGTCGTCGCGCTGGTGAAGCCCCAGTTCGAGGTCGGGCGCGAGAACCTCGGCAAGCACGGGGTCGTGCGCAGCGACGCTGCCCGGGCGGACGCCATCGCCCGCGTCGAAGACGAAGCCCGCAGCCTCGGGTTCGAGGTCGTCGACGGTACGGACTGCGAGACGCACGGCCCGAAGGGCAACGTCGAGTATCTGCTCTGGATGCGTTGGCCCGGTCCGCCCGCCGCCGAAGCGGCCGAAGCGGCCGACACGCACAACGAGCCGGGCGACGGCTAGCGGACCGGCGTCGCCTTCAGGGTCGCCTTGCCGCCACCGACCTCGACGCGGAACTTCACGTCCGTGCAGTCGTACTGCTTCATCAGCTTGGCGCGGTTCTTCTCGATCCGGGCCGCGAAGCCCTCGTACGTGAACCGGCTGACGTCGTCGCCCAGCGAGCGTCGCGCCTCGACGAACTGGTCGAAGAGGGCGCGCATCTCGGGGTCCTCGGCCGGGGCGTCGTCGGCCGGGGCGTCGTCGCCGATGAACGGCGCCGAGCTCCGCGTCGCACGAATGCGGGCGAGCCGCTCTTCGGCGGCCGCAAGCAGATCCTCGCTGGACGACTCGGTGGTCGACGGTTCCGGCGGCGCGGGGACGGCGCTGGGCTGCTCGGGCGCTTCGGGCTCGGACGCCGCGGGGGCGTCGTCGTCGAGCATCGACGCGAGCTGCTCGCCGGCCTCGGCAGCCCAGGACGGGTCCTCGGTCGCCGCGGGGGCCGCGGGGGCGGGGGCGGGGGCCGCGGCGTCGCCGACCGTGCCGGGGATGACGGTGTCCGCCTCGGGACGCTTCGCGCCGGCTTCGGCGGTGGGCAGGTTCGACGCGTCCATGTTCGGCATCACGTCGTCGAACGCCGAGCTGTTGTCGTAGTCCAGCGCGCCGTCCGCGTCGGACGACGACGACCCGGCGTCGAGGGCCGCACCGTCGGACGCGAAGAGGTCGTCGTGCGTGTCGTCGGGGGTCGTCGGCGTGGCCTGGACCGGCTCGGGCTCGGGTTCGGGCGCGGCTTCTGCCGTCGGCTCGGGGTCGTCGACCGGCTCGGGCGCCGGCTCGGGCGCAGCTTCTGGGGTCGGACCGCCGGCGAGGGCGTCGAGCGCGTCGAACGGGTTGTCGGCGCCGTCGCCGGGGGTGGCCGGCGCAGCCTCGGGCGCCTCGGCGCTCGGTGCAGCCGCACTCGGCGCGTCGGCGAGATCGAAGAGCGCGGCCGATTCGTCCGCGGTGTTCGCCTCGTCGCTCTCGGTCGGCGCCGACGGGGCGTCTGCGAGGTCGAAGGTCGCCGGGCCGTCGTCCGTCGCCTCGAAGGTCGGGGCGTCGTCGGCGGTATTGAAGACCGGGCCGTCGTCCGCAGCCTCGAAGGTCGGGGCGTCGTCGTCCGTACCACCGTCGTCGAGCGAGAACGTCGGCTCGTCGTCGTCCTTCGCGACCGGCAGCGGCGGCGGCGTGGGCTTGCGCGCCCCGGGGCCCTGCGAGATCGAGGCGGACGCCGGCACAATGCGATCGGCGCCGGTGATCGCGGCGGTGCGGCGCGTCGGGCGCGCCTCGGGGGCCTCGGTCTTCGCCGTCGGACGCTCGTTCGGCGTGGGCGGCTTCGGCGCGACCGTCGCGTGGTCGACCGCCGACGGGTCGTCGGCGAACGCGTCCGGATCGAGCAGATCGTCGTCGCTGTCCTCGAACGGCGGGGCGGTCGGGGCGGTGCGATCGGGTCCGGTGATCGCCGGGGTCTTGCCGGTCGGGCGGGTCACGCGACGGGTCGACACCGGGATGCGGATCTCGCCGCTGCCTTCGCGAAGTTCCTGCAGCTGGTGCTGCAGTGCGCCGACTTCCTGGCTCGCGACCGAGGCCTCGGCCTGGGCGTTGCGGGCGAGGTGCGTGGTCTGCCGGTAGGCTTCGACGAACCGGTTGAACGCGTCCGCGATCGGGCGCAGGTATCGGGCCGAGTTGTCCTTCTCGATCTGCGTCGGCTCGTTCATCGTGATGCGGTCCGCGATGCGGTCCGCCAGCTGCTGGATGGCCCGGCCCTGCGCGAAGTCGTGCACGAGCAGGCCGACGAAGAAGAGCAGCAGGCCGCCCATCACGAAGACCCAGATGACGATCGTACCGTCATCGAACGCGCGGCCTTCGATGAGGATCCCGGCGAGAGAGCCGGGCGGGCTCGGCGCGTCGACGATGACGACGGCGCCGACGAGCGGGTCCATCGCGCCGTCGAAGCGGACCGGCACGAGGACGGCCATTCGCTCGTGGGCTTCGATCGCCTCACCGTCGAGGCCCTCGACGACGGCGGTGTAGTGGAGCTGGCTGTGGCCGCGAACGCCGTGCCGGGTGCCGACGTTGTCGTTGTTCGTCACCGTCACGAGCGAGGCGAGCTCTTCGAGCACCACCTCGTTGCTGGTCGTCGCCGCGACGACGTCGTTGTTCGCGAAGAATGCGAGGTCGAGGGCGCCGACGGACCGGCGCTCGGCGGCCAGGCGGCCGGTGAACTCGTGGGCCAGGACCACGGCGCCGATCGGGCGGCTGCCGTCGCTGCGGACCGGCACGGCGACGAGCCCGAACACGCGGCCCATCGACACGGAGTAACGGGTCTGGACCTCGCCGGATTCGAGCGCACGAGGCACGTCGGCGAGGGCGCCGAAGTCCCGCGGGGTCACGACGCCGCGGAACGCGGCGGGGGCCAGCGGTTCGCCTCGGGCGTCGAAGAGCACGGCCCAGCTGTTGTCGTCGCGCAGGTGCGCGTCGCGAACCCGGGCGAACGTCGGCGCGATGGCCGGGGCGTCGGTCGCGGACGGGTCGAGCGCGGTGATCAGGCTGTGGTCGGCGGCGATGTGCGTCGCCACGGCTTCACGCTCGGCGGCCGCGAACCGCTCGGCCGCCAGAACGGTGCGCACTTCGGCCTCGGCGCGCAGCTCGAGCGTCCGCTCGAGCTGGTCCTCCCACACGCCCGGGGTGAGCCGGGCGAACGCGAAAAGCACGCTCGCGCCGAGCACGGAGGCGAGAAACACCAGGCGGAATGCGTTCATGGCTGCATCCAGGTCGATACGCGGTCTACCCGCGTCGCACACGTTCTGCGGAGTCGTCCTCCACCGTATCTGCCGGCGCCGGGTTGTCAAAAGGCGCGGGGGTACGGCGCGCTGCGAGGATCGCGACGATCACGGGCACCGCGTACACGATGCACCGCGCGAACACCGGGTCCGTCCACGGGCCGCCGTCGAGGGTCCGAGCGGCGGCCCCGAAGGCCACCACGGTCGATCCGCACCAGGCGAGGGCGACCCGGTCGCCACAGATCGCGGCGGGCGCGAGCACCCACAGCAGGTACCACGGGTGCACCACCGGCGACGCCGCGAAGAGCACGACGAGCACGGCGGTGGTCGCAGCGACGGGCTCGAGGCGTCGCCGGCGCACGACGAGCGCGGAGACGACGAGCGCGAGCAGCGCGAGGAGGCGTGTCGCGGCGCGGGCGAGCTCGTTGCGCCCATACCACGCGTCGGACGTCGCCTCGCCGCCGTACACCGTCGTCTCGCCGCGGGCCTCGCGCCACCGCGAGATGGGGGCCACCTCGACGGAGCTCGGGACCCCGGCAGCGCGCATCCCCGCGTCGATCGCGGTCTGCGCGACCGCCTGCGGGCCGGCGTTGTACGTCCACGCCTCGGCGTAGCGTCCGAGGGAGCCGAACGCAGGGCCGCCACCGGCGACGATGGGCACATAGGTCGCCGCGAGTACGGCGGTCGACACGACGCCGACCGCGACGACGCGGCGCAGCCGGTGCCGCCCGAAGAGCGCCACGCCGAGCCCGACGGGGAAGAGCTTCACACCGGCGGCGAGACCCAGCGCGACGGCGCCAGCGAGGTGGCCGCGCAGGACGTCGCGCGCGTGGCCATCGTGTCGCGAGCCGAGCTGCCAGGCGAGCAGGCCGGCGACCAGCGCGAGCACTCCGAACGCGTCGACGTGCCCGTTCGCGCCGACGGACAGCAGGGCCAGCGGATGGGTGAGCATCCACCACCCGGCGCCCGCGCGCGCCTCTGTGGCGGGCCGCATGCGCTCGGCGAGGGCCGCGGCGGCCGCCCAGGCGCCGATCGCGGCGAGGCGAAACCCGGTCGCCCCGGCGCCGAGGATCGCGAGCCCGGCGAACACGGCCTGCGCGACCGGCGGATAGATCGTCGGCAGCTCGGGGTGGTTGATCTGGGCCAGCCACGGGTGCACCAGGTCGTGCACCTTCGGCGACGACGGCGGCCAGGCGTACGGGTTCAGCCCGGCGGCGCCCACGTGCCCGTCGGCGATGTACCGCCACACGTCGTCGCTGAACAACGGCGCCGCGAACGCGAGCCCCGCCATCGCGACGACCGACGCCGCAATCATCGCGCGCCGCACCTGCCGCGTCGCGCCGCGTGAGGCCAGTGCATGCGCCGCGGTCGAGACCAGCGCGCCGATCCACGCGACGTGTCCGTTCGGCCCGTCGGGCACGAGCCCCCATGCGCCGACGAGGATGGCGACGACGCCGAGCGCCCAGATCGAGGCGGCCACGGCGGCGGTGCGACACGCGCTCACGGCGCGAGCGACGCGGGGGCCGATGAGGGGCGCGACCGCAGCCGGGGGATCGCGTGGGCGACGGACAGCGCGCCGACGTAGCCGAAGCCGCCCGCGAAGAGCAGCAGGAAGGGCAGGGGCCACGGGTCGATGTACCGACCGAAGAGCATCGCGCCGGCGCCGGACAGGCACCACGCGGCGATGATCAGCTCGGGCAGTCCCGCGACGAGGCTGCCGCGCAGGTACGCGTTCGACGTCCACCGCTGGCCGCGCTTCACGAGCGCCATCTTCGGGGTGCGCACGAACGCAGTGCGGTGGCCGACGAGCGCCTCGAACACGGCGCGCGACTTGTGGACCGCGAGCCCGATGTCGACCGCGAGCACGACCGGCACCATCGCCAGCGCCCGCACCAGCGAGATGCCGACCCGGCGCTGGGCCGCGACGTAGAATGCGGCGACGGAGCCGAAGCCGATGCTGAAGAGCGTCAGGTCGAGCGGGGTCGCCCACTCGTACCCCGGATGCTGCCGGATGCGCGCCATCAGGGGCATCGTCACCGCCAGCACGATGAGCAGCGGGTACGCGAAGTTCGCCGTGAGGTGCACGAGCGCCTCGAAGCGCACACGCGCCGGCAGCGGGGCCTTCGTCACCCGGCGGGCGAGCTTGAGGCAGCACTCCGCGGCGCCCTTCGCCCACCGGTGCTGCTGCGACCGAAAGGCGTGAATCTCGGCGGGGATCTCCGCCGGCGCCGTGACGTCGGTCAGGTACTCGAAGCGCCACCCGGCGAGCTGCGCGCGGTAGCTGAGGTCGAGGTCCTCGGTGAGCGTGTCGTGGTCCCAGCCGCCGGCGTCGACGATCGCCTGCCGGCGCCAGAGGCCTGCGGTGCCGTTGAAGTTGAAGAACCGGCCGGACTGCGACCGGGCGGTCTGCTCGACGACGAAGTGCCCGTCGAGCAGCACGGCCTGGGCGCGGGTCAACAGGCTGAAGTCGCGGTTCAGGTGCTCCCACCGGGCCTGCACCATGCCGACGGATTCGTCCGCGAACGCGCCGACGGTGCGCCGCAGAAAGTCGCGCGGCGGCACGAAGTCGGCGTCGAACACGGCGATGAATTCGCCGGTTGCCGAGGCGAGCCCGTGCTCGAGCGCGCCGGCCTTGTAGCCCACGCGGTCCTCGCGGCGGACGACTTCGACCACGACGCCCTCGGCGCGAGCACGCTCGGCGGCCGCGTCGACGATGCCGCGGGTGTCATCCGTGCTGTCGTCGAGGATCTG
>Ga0070728_10001661_pt1 | contig 31811 bp, 26 predicted proteins | sample tdDd471_FD_66723 | JGI IMG/M metagenome (GOLD analysis project Ga0070728, IMG submission 66723) | Marine sediment microbial communities from the Atlantic coast under amendment with organic carbon and nitrate - tdDd47.1 | ecosystem: Environmental > Aquatic > Marine > Coastal > Sediment | place...
CATGAGGTCAATGGCGCTTCCCGCTGGCTGCGTCTGGGCCCACTGTCGGTGCAGCCTTCCGAGTTTCTGAAGCCGACCTTCATCATCGTCTCGGCCTGGCTGATGGCGGCGGGACGGCGTGATCCGACGCTGCCGGGTATCGGGGTCTCTGCAGGATTGTGCGTCACGATCATCGCCATTCTGGCCTTGCAGCCGGACATCGGCATGTCGCTGGTGATCGCCTGTGTCTGGGCGGCGCAGTACTTCGTGGCAGGCATGCCGATGCTGATGGTCGGTGCATTGCTGGTGCTCGGAGCCGGAGCGATGTTCGGCGCCTATCACATGTTCGACCACGTGCAGTCGCGCTTTGACCGGTTCCTGGATCCCTCGGCGGAGAACTATCAGGTCCGGCGCGCGATGGAGGCTTTCGAGGCCGGGGGACTGACCGGGCGCGGACCGGGGCAGGGGGAGGTCAAGTACCTGCTGCCCGACGGCCACACGGATTTCATCTTTGCCGTCGCGGCAGAGGAATTCGGTGCCATTGCCTGCGTCCTCGGCATCCTGCTGTTTGCGCTGATCGTCGTGCGGGGCCTGTTTCGCATGCGCGGGGAGGATGACCTGTTCGTCGTCCTTTCCTGCACCGGATTCCTGACGCTGTTCGGACTTCAGGCGGCGGTGAATATCGGGGTGAACCTGAATCTGCTGCCGACGAAGGGCATGACCCTGCCGTTCATTTCCTACGGCGGGTCCTCCCTGCTCGCGTTGTCGGTTTCGGCGGGTTGTCTGCTCGCCCTGATGCGTCGCCAGACACCCGGCCAGGTTCGCGGGGAGGCACGGCGATGACTGCGCCCGCAAACATGGCACCTTTCATCCTGACCGCCGGTGGTACCGGCGGGCATCTGTTCCCGGCGCAGGCGCTGGCGGAGGAACTGCTGCAGCGTGGCCGCGATCTGGTCCTGGTCACCGATCTGCGCGCCAGCGGACTGGCGGAACGCTTTCCCGGTATTGCGGTTCGCGTGATCCGAGCCGCCGCACCGGTCGGCAGCCTGCTTGGCCGCATTCGTGCGGCGATGCTGCTGGCTCTCGGCGCCATGGATGCCCGCGCGATCCTGCGCGCGCTGCGACCTGCCGCGGTTGTGGGCTTTGGCGGCTATGCCTCCCTGCCGACGGTCTGGATGGCACAGGCAATGGGTATCCCCAGCATCCTGCATGAACAGAACGCCCATCTGGGCCGGGCCAACCGCAAGCTGGCACGCCGCGCCAGCGCCATTGCGCTGACATTCCCCGATACCCGTGCCGCAACCGGTGAAACCATCGTTGTCGGCAATCCGGTGCGGGCCGCTGTGGCCCGCGTCGGGGAGATTGCCTATGTCGCGCCCGACCCGCGCGGCACGGCTCCGATCCGCATCCTCGTCTTTGGTGGCAGCCAGGGCGCCCGCATCTTCTCTGACGTCGTGCCCGACGCGCTGGTGGACATCCCGGCGGGCATGCGTACGCGCCTGCACGTCGTGCAGCAGGCCCGGTCGGAGGATCTGACACGGGTCCGCGAAGCCTATCGGGCCGCCGGTATCCCGGCGACGGTGGAGACCTTCTTCGACGACATGCCCCGCCTGCTGGCGGAGGCGGATCTGGTTATCGCGCGCTCAGGCGCGTCGACCGTGACCGAGTTGGCGGCTGCCGGACGCCCGGCGATCCTGGTGCCCTATCCACATGCCGCCGACGACCATCAGACGGCAAATGCGGAGGCGGTTCGGGCCGCGGGTGCCGCATGGATGGTGCCGAATGACCGGTTTGATCGGGGCAGTTGCGCCCGTTCCGTCATGGCGCTGCTGGAAGACCCGGCAGCATTGGCCCGCATGGCCGCGGCAGCCCGCAACAGCGCCCGGCTGGACGCGGCAAGCCAGCTCGCTGACCTGGCCGAGCGCATTGGCAGCGGAGCGCAGTCATGACCCGCAGCCCCATGAACATCGGTGCGATCCATTTCGTCGGCATTGGCGGCATCGGCATGAGCGGCATCGCCGAGGTGATGCACAATCTCGGCTACGCGGTGCAGGGCAGCGACATCTCCGCCAATGCCAATGTGGAGCGGCTGCGCGGCCTCGGGATCAAGGTCGCCATCGGGCATGACGGGGCGAACCTGGGGGATGCAGGGGCGCTGGTCGTGTCTTCCGCAGTCAAGTCGGACAACCCGGAAGTCGTGGCCGCGCGGGCGCGGCTGATCCCGGTGGTGCGCCGCGCGGAGATGCTGGCCGAACTGATGCGCCTCAAGTGGTCCGTCGCGGTGGGCGGCACGCACGGCAAGACCACGACGACGTCGATGGTTGCGGCGCTGCTGGATCATGCCGGGCTGGACCCGACCGTGATCAATGGCGGCATCATCAACGCCTATGGCACCAACGCGCGGCTGGGTGACGGCGAATGGATGGTGGTGGAGGCCGATGAGTCGGACGGCAGCTTCGTCAAGCTGCCCGCGACCATCGCGGTTGTCACGAACATGGATCCGGAGCACCTGGACTACTACAGCGACTTCGACGAGATCCGCGACGCCTTCCTGTCCTTCCTGGAGAACATCCCGTTCTACGGCGCGGCGGTCATGTGCATCGACCACCCGGAAGTCCAGGCACTGATGGGGCGGATCACGGACCGGCGGGTGATTTCCTACGGGTTCAGTCCGCAGGCCGACGTACAGGCCCGCAACCTGAGCTTCGAAGGCGGTTCCGCACATTTCGATGTGGCCGTGCGCGACCGTCGCAGCGGCAGCGAGAACGAGATAACCGGGCTGGTGCTGCCGATGCCGGGCCATCACAACGTGCTCAACAGCCTGGCAGCCATCGCCGTGGCGCGCGAACTTGGCGCCAGTGACGAAATGATCCGGGATGGCCTGGCCGGTTTCGCCGGGGTCAAACGCCGTTTCACCCGCACGGGCGAAGCAGGCGGCATCACCGTGATCGACGACTATGGCCACCACCCGGTGGAGATCGACGCGGTGCTGAAGGCGGCGCGCAACGCGACCAGTGGTCGTGTCATCGCGGTCGCCCAGCCTCACCGCTACACCCGCCTCGCCGCGCTGTTCGAGGATTTCTGTACCTGTTTCAATGATGCGGACACGGTGATCGTCACCGATGTCTTCCCGGCTGGCGAACAGCCTATCGAGGGCGCGGACAAGGCGGGGCTGGTCGCCGGTCTGCGCCAGCGCGGCCATCGCGACGTCCATGCCCTGAGTGCGCCGGAGGATCTGGCCCGCACCATCGCCGAAGTGGCCCGCCCCGGCGATCTGGTTGTCTGCCTCGGTGCCGGCAGCATCTCGCTCTGGGCCAACGCCCTGCCGGAAGCCCTGCGCGCGCTGCAGGGGGGAGGGCAATGAACGCCATGAACCCGATCCCCCGCAACGACCTGATCAGCCGTCTGCCCGAAGTCCGTGGCAGCTACACGCCTGATGCGCCCCTGAGTTCCCTTACCTGGTTCCGCGTCGGTGGCCCGGCAGAGGCGCTGTTCCGTCCCGCTGATCGCGCTGACCTGATGGCATTCCTGGCTGCGAAGCCGGCAGATGTGCCGGTGACGGTGATTGGTGTCGGTTCCAACCTGCTGGTTCGCGACGGCGGCGTGCCGGGTGTGGTGATCCGACTTGGACGTGGCTTCGCGGACTTCGACGTGATCCGGTCCGAAGGGGCAACCCTGATCCGTGCGGGCGCGGGTCTCAGTGATGTGAACCTGTCGATGAAGGCCCGTGATGCCGGTCTGTCCGGTCTCGAGTTCCTGCGCGGTGTGCCAGGAACCGTGGGAGGCGCGCTGCGCATGAATGCCGGGGCCTACGGGGCGGAAGTGAAGGATGTTCTGGTCTCCGCGCGCTGGATTGATGCGGCCGGCGAGATGCAGGAATCATCGGCGGCGGAACTTGGCTTCAGTTATCGGCACTGTTCGGCCCCGTCAGACGCGATCTTCGTGGATGCGCTGTTCCGGACCGTTCCCGGGGACCGTGAAACCATCGATACGCGCATGAAGGAAATCAGCGCTGCCCGCACTCTCAGCCAGCCGGTGAAGTCCAGCACGGGTGGTTCCACCTTCGCCAACCCGCCGGGACAGAAGGCCTGGGAACTGATCGATGCTGCCGGTTGTCGGGGGCTGGTGGTCGGCGATGCTCAGGTTTCGGAGCAGCACTGCAACTTCCTGATCAACCGGGGCAACGCGACCGCAGCGGATCTCGAAACTCTGGGCGAGACCGTGCGCCGTCGGGTCGCGGAAACATCCGGTGTGGAACTGCATTGGGAAATCCGCCGCATCGGCGTCGGTCAGGGGGACGGCGCATGAAACATGTTGCAGTCCTGATGGGCGGCTGGTCGGTGGAGCGTGAGGTTTCACTGGTCACGGGCGCGGCCTGTGCGGACGCACTTGAGGCATCCGGATTCAGGGTCACACGCATTGATGTGGACCGGAATCTGGCCACACGGCTGACCGAGGTCCGCCCGGACGTCGTCTTCAACGCCCTGCATGGCCGCTTCGGCGAGGACGGAACGGTGCAGGGCATGCTGGAGATGATGGGTATTCCCTATACCCATTCCGGTGTTCTGGCGTCCGCCATTGCCATCAACAAGCCTGCCGCCAAGGCGCTGTTCCGCGAGGCCGGTATCCCGACGCCCGACGGTGAGGTGATGACACGTCGTGCCCTGGCCGCACGTTCGGACTGGAAGGCCCCGCTGGTCATCAAGCCGATCAACGAAGGCTCCTCGGTCGGTGTCGACATCATTCTGGAGGGCGACAACATCCCGCCGCTGGAGACCGGCGACCCGGAGGCGACGGTGCTGGTGGAGCGCTACATTCCCGGGCGCGAGGTTCAGGTGGCCGTGGCTTTTGACGAGGTGCTGGGCGCCATCGAGATCCTGTCGCCCGGTCGCTTCTATGACTACGAGGCCAAGTATGCGCCCGGCGGATCGCGTCACGTGATGCCCGCACCGCTTCCCGATGCCGACTATCGCGCCGCCTGCGAGATGTCGCTGCTGGCGCACCGGCTGCTGGGCTGCCGCGGCATCACCCGCTCCGACCTGCGCTATGACGATACCGGCGACGGGCCGGCGAAACTGTTTCTGCTGGAAGTGAATACCCAGCCCGGCATGACACCCACATCGCTGGCGCCCGAGATCGCGCTGCATCAGGGCATCGACTTCGAGACGCTGTGTACCCGACTGGTGGAGGATGCATCATGCGATCGCTGACCGCGAAGGCCGCCGAGCGTCCCCTGCAGGAAACCAAGACCGCGAAGGCTAACCGCAGGTCGGGGAAGCAGCAGCGCACCATGCCACGGCGGGAGCGTCGTCGCCGGGTCTGGAGCTGGGTTGCCGTCGCCCTGATGATCGGTGTCATTGGCGCGACCTTCCAGGCTGTCCGGCAAGGCTGGCACGCACAGGCATTCATCGCGCTGGGCGACATGGTCGATGACGGCTATCGCGCTGTGGGTCTGACAGTGGAAGAGGTCACCCTGACGGGGCGTGACAAGGCGGGCATGAATGCCCTGCGTCGCGCCCTCGACGTGGAGGTCGGGACACCGATCCTGCGCCTCGACCTGGATGAACTTCAGGCCCGTCTGGAAAGCGTTGGCTGGATCGCATCGGCCGAGGTGCAGCGTCACCTGCCTGACCGTCTGCATGTCGACATCACCGAACGTGTGGCCTTTGCCCGCTGGCAGCGCGAGGGCCGGACCAGCCTGATCGACCGGGAGGGGGAGATCATCCTGTCCGACGTTGGCCACCGCTTTGCCTATCTGCCGCGGGTCGTTGGCAGTGGGGCAAACGTTCGGGCTGCGGAACTGCTGGACCTGCTGGATGGTTCGCCCCGCCTTGCGCGGCAGGTGCAGTCGGCCAGCCTGATCCGGGAACGGCGCTGGGACGTGACACTGGACAGCGGCATCACCGTCAGCCTGCCGGAGCAGGGTGCCGATGCCGCCTGGCAGCACCTGGACGAGCCGAAACACCGCAAGCGACTGCTGGCGGACGACGTTGGCTTCGTCGACATGCGCATTCCGGGGCGCGTGATCGTGCGCGGCAGGGACAGTGGCGGCAACCAGAAGCCGCAGGAACAGGAGACCTGATCATGCAGAGGGCGGATCAGGGTCGAACAGGGGCTGCAGGGTAATGGCGAACGGACGATCCCAGTTCATCGCGGCGCTGGATGTCGGGTCCAGCAAGATCAGTTGTGCCGTGGCACAGCCGCTGGATGACGGCTATCGGGTGCTCGGCGCGGCGTCGCGCCGTGCGGAGGGATTGCGCCGTGGCGTGATCACCGACATGGATGCGGCGGAGGCCGCGATCCGCGATGTCGTGGACCAGGCGGAGCAGCGCGCAGGCGTGGCGCTGGAGGATGTCTTTGTCTCCCTGTCCGGCGGCATGCCGTCCAGCCATGTGGCGGAGGTGGAGATCGCCGCACCGGACAGGCCGATCACGGACCAGGACGTGCGGCGGCTGCTGCAGCTTGCCGGCACGCGGGAGGAGCAGGGAGAGCGCTCCGTCCTGCACGCAATTCCGGTTGGCTTCGCGCTCGATGGAGAGACCGGTATCCAGGACCCGCGCGGCATGGTTGGGCGGCGGTTGAGTGCGCGGGTGCATCTGCTGTCCGCCGCTCAGGGTGCGCAACGGAACCTGAAGATGTGCGTCGAGCGCTGCCTGCTGCGCCCGGTCGATCTGGTCGCGGCACCCTATGCCGCCGGGCTTGGGTGCCTGAGCTGGGATGCCCGTGATCTCGGCTCCGTCGTCATCGACCTGGGCGCGGGCGTGACCAAGATCGGCATCTTCCGCAACGGCACGCTGATCTTTGCCGACGCGATCCCCATCGGCAGCGCGCATGTCACCAACGACATTGCCTCCATTCCCGGCCTGACACTGGCCTTCGCGGAACGGCTGAAGACCCGGCACGGCAGCCTGTTCGTCGGTCCCAACGACGACGATGTGACCGTCGCCCTGCCATCCTTCGTGGAGGGTTGGACGGACGGTACCGGGCAGATGGCCCTGTCGCTGCTGACCGGTGTGATCCGCCCGCGCGTGGAGGAGATCTTCGAAACGGTGCGAGACATCATCGATTCCTCCGGTCATGCGGCAATCGCCGGGCGCAATGTCGTCCTGACGGGCGGCGGCAGTCTGCTGACAGGCATCGACGCCGTCGCGCGCGACATTCTCGACAGGCCCGTCAGCCTTGGCCGTCCGATTGGTCTGGCCGGTCTGAAGAAGGACATGTCCGGACCTGATTTCACAACGCTGGCAGGCACCATCGCCTTTGCCGAGCGTCGTCTCGAAGCACGTCATGCGGTTGACGTGCCCGCCACCCTTCCTGGCCGTGTCGGGCGGATTGTCCGCCTGGGTCGTTGGCTCAGGGAGAACTTCTGATGTTTGCGTTCCATGAGGCCCCCTCGCGTCGGAACGCCGGAAAGGGTGAGTCCGCCAACAACACCCAAGCCCGGAGCACCGTACATACCGGGCAATCCCCACTGAAACCGTCTGTCGGGCATACATAAGGAGGCATCGACATGGCCATTAATCTGACCAATCCTGAACTCACCGAGATGCTGCCACGCATCGTGGTATTTGGCGTCGGTGGCGCCGGCGGCAATGCCGTCAACAACATGATCGAATCGGAACTGCAGGGTGTCGAGTTCGTCGCCGCGAACACCGATGCCCAGGCCCTCGCCAAGTCCAAGACGACCAACCGCATCCAGCTCGGTGCCGGTCTGACGCAGGGACTGGGTGCGGGCGCGCAGCCGGACGTCGGCCGTCAGGCCGCCGAGGAGGCCATGCCGCTGATCCTGGAGTATCTGGAAGGCGCGCACATGTGCTTCATCACCGCCGGCATGGGTGGTGGTACGGGCACGGGCGCGGCACCGGTGATTGCCCGCGTCGCGCGCGAGCATGGCGTGCTGACCGTCGGTGTCGTCACCAAGCCGTTCCAGTTCGAGGGCAAGCGCCGTCTGGCCATTGCCGATGCCGGTGTGCGTGAGCTGCAGTCGAGCGTCGACACGCTGATCGTCATCCCGAACCAGAATCTGTTCAAGGTGGCGACCGACAAGACGACCTTCGCCGATGCCTTCAAGATCGCTGACGAGGTGCTGCACTCCGGTGTCCGCTCCATCACCGATCTGATGGTGGAACCGGGCCTGATCAACCTCGACTTCGCCGATGTCCGCACCGTGATGAACGAGATGGGCAAGGCGATGATGGGTACGGGTGAGGCCGAGGGCGAGGATCGTGCTCAGGCTGCGGCCTCTGCCGCCATCGCCAATCCGCTGCTGGAGGACATGTCGCTGAGCACCGCACAGGGTGTTCTGGTCAATGTGACCGGCGGCATGGACCTGACCCTGCATGAGGTCGACGAGGCTGCGAACCTGATCCGCGAGGAAGTGGACGAGGACGCCAACATCATCATCGGCTCTATCCTCGACCCGTCGCTGGACGGCAAGATGCGTGTCTCCATCGTCGCCACTGGCATCGACGTGATGCAGGCGGAGAAGGCGGTGCCCCAGGGCTTCACCCCGCGTGTCGTTGCAACGGCGGACCGTTCCGTCACTGCACCGGCCGAACTGACGGCCAGCCGCCCGATGTCGGGCGGAACGATCCCGTCCGGCGGCAACTTCGCCACGGCACGCAAGCTCGAGCCGGAAATGGAGATGGAAACCGATCTCGACGCCGAGGAAGCCGTGGGCACCGTCGAAACCCAGCCGGTTGTCGATGATGTCGCGGATCACGAGATCTTCCAGCAGCCGACCGAGGAGAAGGTGGAGGCAAAGGTCGCGGCGGAGCGGTCGTATGAAATTCCGTCCTATCCTTCGCGCTCGGCACCCGAGCCACGGCATATTCCGGCCTCCGAGAGCGGGCTGGATGATGGCTTCCTGGCACCGTCCGCACAGACTGCCCGGACCATCGACACCGCACCGTCCGCGCCTGTGACCCAGGCACCGGCGGAGGAAAAGCCGACGGGTGCACGTCGGTTCCTGAACCGGCTGCGGGGCAAGTCCCGGCCCGCCGACGAGGCCCGATCCGATGCCCAGCCGAAGCGTCCGCTGTTCCCGAACCGGGGCAGTGAACAGGCGTCCGAGGCCGAGCGGGCGGAGCCCATGCTTTCCGGTCTGTCCCTGCCGGAGGCGGAGCCGCGGAAGTCTGCGGGTTCCGAGGATGATCTGGACATTCCGGCCTTCCTGCGCAGGCAGGCGAACTGAGCGTTCGCAGTGCCTGACGGGAAGGGTAACAGTGGGTAACAAAGAGTGACTTGAGCGCTGTCAGGGCGATTCATATAACCCCTGACAGCGCCTTATCTTTCATTGATTCGTTTGTCTGGTTAACGGGTCGCGAAAGGGCGGGTGGATGCTGACCGGCACCGTGCCGGTGAGGAGAGCGGCATCAAACTCATTTGTCGGCGGGGAGCCGACTGTCCAGAGGGGACATCGCGTGAGCCTGCAACGGACCATCGCACGACGCGTCGAACGCCACGGAACAGCGCTGCATTCAGGGCTGGACGTGACGATTGCCTTTTCGCCTGCCGAGCCGGGGACCGGTGTTGTCTTCCGCCGCTCCGACATGGACGGTGACGCCGCGCTGATCCCCGCACGCCACGACCACGTCGCTGATACACGGCTCTGCACGGTCATCGCCAATGCGCATGGTGCCAGTGTGGCGACCATCGAACACGTCATGGCCGCCCTGTCCGGCAAGGGCGTGGACAATGTCATCGTTGATGTTTCGGGTGCCGAGACGCCCGTGATGGACGGCAGTGCCGGTCCGTTTGTCGGGATGATCCGTGAAGCCGGAATCGTCGAACAGAATGCACCGCGCCGTGTGCTGCGGGTGCTGAAGGAAGTGCGCGTCGGTGAAGGCGACTACTGGGCCCGCCTGACCCCTTCCGAAGAATTCCGCCTCAGCTTCAACATCGCCTTCGACAATCCGCTGCTGGCCAGCCAGTCGACGCAGTTCCATCCCGACTTCGGCGATTTCGACGAGGACATCGCGCCCGCACGGACGTTCTGCCTGTTCGAGGAGATCGAGAAGATGCACGCCATGGGCCTCGCCCGTGGCGGCTCCCTGGACAATGCGGTCGTCGTCCAGGGTGACAAGGTCCTGAATCCGGAAGGCCTGCGTTTCGGTGACGAGAGCGTGCGGCACAAGCTGCTGGACGCCATCGGCGACCTGCGTACCGCAGGCTACCAGATCATCGGCCACTACCACGGTGAGCGGGCCGGTCATGCGCTGAACAACAAGCTGCTGCGCACCCTGTTCGCGGACCCGACCGCCTATGTCATCGAAGATGCGGTGTCCATGGACTGGGAGGACGTCCGCATTGCGGACGCCGCCGATTGAAAGGCTGCTGACCGTCAGGTCTGACGCCTGACTTCAGGATGCGCTTGCTGTCTCGCTGGCCTTCGGCCAGTAGGTTCCGAAATTCCAGTACAGCCCCTCCAGGTCGCGGCAGGAAAATTCCCTGCTGCCATAGTCCGTGTCCTCGACCAGCCTCGGAACCTCCACACCTGATGCGATGACCCTGGCACAGAGGGTTTCCGCATCATCGACGGCGATATAGACGGATGTCCCGTCGCCTGCGGCTGGTCCAGGCTGCCCAACGGCCCGGCCGAAATCGTCGTCACGGGCGCTGCCAACCATGATCAGCGCCGAACCCAGGGCAAGCTGGGCATGGGCAATGCCGCCCTGACCGTCTTCCACGACGAAATGGCGCCGGAAGCCGATCACGTCCACCAGCCAGTCGATCATGGCCGGGCAGTTGCGATAGCGACGGGTGAGGTAGATGCGTGGTGGTTCGATGGGTTCGTCGGCCATTTGCGATCCTCCTGTCCAATGGTTCGGACCGGCACGATGACAGTTGCCCGGGCAGGCGGATTGAACAAATGTGACCTGTTCAGAGCCGCCCCGGTGTCGTGCCCGCCATGCGCGCGAACTCCCGTGTCAGATGGGCCTGATCGGCGTATCCGGTCCCGTGCGCGATGGCGGCAACATTGTCCGAGCCGTCCTGCAGGTGCAGCAGTGCATTCTCGAATCTGACAATGCGGGCATAGGCCTTCGGAGCAATACCGACCTCGGCGGAGAAGCGCCGGGTCAGATGCTCCCTGCTGATATCCAGCTCTCGCGCCAGTTGGCTGATGCGGGCCGTACCGGCGCTAGCCTCGATCACCCGCAATGCCTCCATGACAGTGACGCTCTGCCTCGCTCCCGGCAGGATACGCTGGCGCAGGAACTGCTCCAGGATGCGGAACCGTTCCGGCCAGTTGCCGCAGAGCGCGAGCTTCTCCACGATGTCGCGGCCATCCTGCCCCAGCAGATCCGCCAGACTGACCACCTGCCCCGTGATCTCCGTCAGCGGGATCCGGAAGAATGCGCGTGCTCCCGCAGGCGTGAAATCCACCTGCACGCAATGCACCGGGCCGATGGAGCGCACGACGGTGAAACGGTCGATCAGACCGGCGGTGAATGTGTGGTGGGCGGCTTCCGCGCCCGGCTTGTGCCCCGCATGGATCAGATACGGGTCAGCGAAGTTGATGATCAGCGGCAGAAAGGTGGTGGCCGGCATCCGGTGCGTGAAAGGCGGCGCGGCCATGTCGGCGAACCCCGCCCATCGGACCAGAAACGGTCGCAGGTCGGCGGGCAGGGACGGGCAGATCTCGTCGCCTGCTGGCTGATCGGGCATCTCCATGCACGCATCATGTCACCGATGGCGGCCCGGGTCAGCCTGCACGCTGGACGGCGGACCGGGGATGGCTATCGTTGCGGGAGAGAGAAATTTCACCCTGGGGAGGATGAGTACCGTGCGACAGATCCCAACGACGCTGGCGGAAGTCGAGGAGGTCGAGCAGACCCCATGGCAGGACAGGCTGATGGCGGAGAACGTCTATGCGGCAATCGCCAAGTCGGCCAACGCCTGGCCCGACCGGCCTGCGATACACTTCCTGGCGCACGGGCAACTGGATGACGAGCCTCAGACCATCCTGTACCGCGAGCTGCTGGCCCGCATCACGGCCACCGCCAACCTGCTGCGTGATCTCGGGATCGGCGATACGGATGTCGTGACCCTGCTGATGCCGATCATCCCGGAGACGCAGTATTTCCTCTGGGGTTCGGAAACTGCGGGCATCGCGAACCCGGTCAATCCGTTCCTGGAGGTCGATCATATCGTCGGCATCTGCAAGGCGGCGGGGACGAAGGTTCTGGTGGCCTGTGATCCCTCCATCAGCCCCGATCCCTGGCCGAAGGCGGAGGCGGTGAAGGCGGCCCTGCCGGATATCACGCTGATCCGGGTCGGTGGCCCGTCCGCAAGCACACCCGATGTCGTTTCCTACGAGGAAGCGATCAAGGGCGTCGCGGACGACCGGCTGACGTTCGACCGCGACTTCCACCTGGATGATGTCGCCGCCTATTTCCACACCGGTGGCACCACAGGGGTGCCCAAGCTGGCGCGGCATACGCAGAAGGGCCTGATGCTGCACAGCTGGACCTTCGGCAACTGCATGCCGGACCCGACCGATACCAGTCACGGGCCGCAGCACTATCCCCTTGGCATCCCGCTGTTTCATGTCGGCGGCGGCACCTGCTACAGCCTGATGCCGTTCGTCTGGGGCCGGACGATCACCATGCTGGGGGCGGAGGGTTATCGCAACCCGAACACCCTGCGGGATTTCTACGCCAACTGCGCGCGCCTCGGCTGGACCAAGATTCCCATCGTGCCAACGGTCTGGTCGATGCTGCTGCAGATGCCGGTGGGCGACCATGATCTCAGTCGTGTGCAGTTCGGTGGCGTGGGCGGTTCGACACTCTCCGTCGAGGTTGCCAATGCGGCGATGAAGAAACTGGGCATTCCGCTGGTCGAAGGCTGGGGCATGACCGAAACCCACGGCTTTGCGACGATCAATCCCTATCTCGGGGACATTCGCGTCGGCTCGGTGGGGCTGCGACAGCCCTACATGCAGGTGCGCATCGTCGAACCGGACGGCAAGGGCGGTATCGCACGGGACTGTGGCACGGACGAGATCGGTCTGGTGGTGGTGCGTGGGCCGCAGGTCTTCGGCGGCTATCTGGACGAGGTGCATGACGCGAAGGCCTGGCTGGACGGGGACCGCCACAGCGGCTGGTTCGACACCGGCGACCTGGGCCGGATGGACGCGGATGGCTATGTCTGGCTGACGGGACGGGCCAAGGATCTGATTATCCGCGGCGGCCACAATATCGACCCGGCAACCATCGAGGACGTGCTGTACCAGCATCCGTCGGTGGAACTGGCGGCGGCGGTCGGGCGCCCGGACAAGCGCGTCGGCGAAATTCCCGTCGCCTATGTCCAGTTCGGTGTCGGCAAGAGCGAGACCGAGGACAATCTGAAAGCCTTTGTCGCCGAACGCATTCCGGAGCGTGCCGCGAACCCGGTCGAGATCATCGCGATGACCGAGATGCCTCTGACCGGTGTCGGCAAGATCTTCAAGCCGCAACTGCGGCTGGATGCGGCGCGACGGGTCTACGAGCGGGAGTTCGCGCCACTGGCAAAGGAGATGCAGGTCGAGATCGCCATCGACGTTCGCACCGACAAGCTTCATGGGACGCTGGCAACCGCGACCATTTCCGGCGCGGGCGACAGGGAGGCCGCTGCAGTGAAGGTAAGGGAAGCCATGGGGGCCTACGAGATCCGCTCCCAGGTCAGCGTCGCCGACGACTGAATTGCAGCGGGCGTCGCGAACGAAACAGCCAGTGTTCGCGACGGAGCATTCCGCGCTGACCACAATGGGCTGATCATCGCCTGATCATGGATCGGGAGGAAGCGATGGACAGCCCGCGTGGAAGCAATCATGTCGATGACAGCCTGATCGCCGCCCTGCGTCACGTGGCGGACCGCGCCAATACCACCGCGGCCCTGCCCAACGAAGCCTATACCGACGCGCGGACGCTGGCGGCGGAGGCGGATGCCGTGCTGCGGCAGGCCTGGATCGGCATCGCGTTCGAGGCGGATGTTCCTCGACCGGGCACGGTCTTTCCCGTCGATCTGACCGATACGCCCCTGCTGCTTGTGCGCGACCGGACAGGTGCGGTGCGCGTGTTTCACAATGTCTGCCGTCATCGCGGCATGAAGCTGGTGGTGGAACCGGGCCGCACGGGCCGCGTGATCCGCTGCCCCTATCATTCCTGGTGCTACAGGCTGGATGGCAGCCTTGACCGGACACCGCATGTGGGCGGTGTGGGGCAGGATACCCATGCCGACCTTGACCCGACGAAGCTGGGCCTGATCGAGGTTCGGTCGGCAGTCTGGTTCGGCACGGTCTTCGTCGATCTCTCCGGCAGTGCCCCCGCCTTCGATACAGCCATGTCCGGTCTGCAGGCGCGCTGGTCCGCGTTTGGCGGTGCGGACTTCCGCAGCGGCGGGGGGGACAGCACCTTCGACATGGTGCTGAACGCCAACTGGAAGCTGGCGGTCGAGAACTTTCTGGAAAGCTATCACCTGCCATCCGTGCATCCGGCCCTGAACAGCTATTCCCGGATCGAGGATCATGAGTTGCTGGTGGGCGACGATGGTTTTGCCGGGCAGATCAGCCTGGTCTACCGCCCGGTGCTGGATGCCGAAGGCCTGGGATTCCCGAAGGTTCCGGGGCTGAGCGAATACTGGGAGACCCGGGGCGAGTACATTGCGCTCTATCCCAACCTGCTGCTGGGTCTGCATTCGGATCACTGGTTCACGATCCTGCTGCTGCCCGACGGACCCGAGCGGACGCAGGAGCGAATCCGCATTGGCTACTTCTCCGATGATGCCGCCACCGGGGTCGACTACGCGGCACTGCGTGAGGCCAATACCCGCCTCTGGCAGGTCGTGTTCGCGGAGGATATCTCTCCCGTCGAGCGGATGCAGGCGGGGCGGCATTCACCGGCGTTCGACGGTGGTGTCCTGACGCCGGTGCTGGAGACCACGACGCGCGACTTTCATGCCTGGATGGCCGATCGGCTGCTGAACCACTGAGCGCCTGCAGCGATCCGTACTGACCGGTCGCATGACAGATATGATCGTATTTGTTCCGTGCCCCGCTTTGCCGATATGATATGATGCAGTTACATTAATCTGTAACGGGCACCGAATTCGGGTGCCTGCTTTCCTGGGGAGGGGAGCGCTATGGCCGAAAGCGTGACGGTTACGCCGTTGACGCCGATCATTGGTGCGGAAGTCAGCGGGGTCGATCTGGCCCACATCGACGATGACGGGTTCTCTGCACTCAGGAAGGCATTTCTGGATCACAGTGTGCTGTTCTTCCGGGATCAGGACATCAGCATCGACGCGCACAAGGCGCTCGGTCGCCGGTTTGGTGACTTGCACATTCACCCGGCCGCGAACGATTACAACGACGGGGTGAAGGATCATCCCGAGATCCTGGTCATCCATGCGGACGAGAAGACAACGCGGACGGCGGGCGACAGCTGGCATTCGGATGTTTCCTGCGATGCCGAGCCGCCGATGATGAGCATCCTGCGCCTGCACACGCTGCCGCCGCTGGGGGGCGACACGCTGTTCGCCAGCATGTATGCCGCCTATGACGCGCTGTCGGGGCCGATGAAGCAGTTGCTTGGCAGCCTGACCGCCACCCACGACGGCGGTCCCAATTACCGCGACCGGGCCGGGCGGCAGGGTGTCGATACCTCCGCCAAGGCCTACCCGGCTTCCTCGCACCCCATTGTGCGGACCCATCCGGAGACAGGCCGCAAGGCGCTTTACGTAAACCGGGCCTTCACCACGCATGTGGATGGCATTCCGCGTGACGAGGGCAATGCGATCCTGGGTTTCCTGTTCAACCACATCGAGAAGGCGCAGTTCCAGTGCCGGTTCCGCTGGCAGCCGAACTCGGTCGCCATGTGGGACAACCGTTGCACCCTGCACCATGCGATGTGGGACTATTTCCCCAATGTCCGGTCCGGTTTCCGGGTCACGGTCAAGGGTGACCGGCCCGTCTGACGGGCACAATCACCGTGCCGGCATTGCGTCGGCCCGGCGTTCCAGAAGGAGCACCAGCATGAATGACATGAGCACAGGCTACGCCATCCTGGATGTGCGTCGGACGTCGCCCAACATCGGGGCGGAGGTTCGTGGTGTCGATCTGGCCAATGGCCTGACGGCGGACGAGTTCGCGGAGGTCGAGCGGGCCTTTCACGAGAACCAGGTCCTCTTCTTCAAGGACCAGTCGCGGATCGCGCCGGACGTGCAGGTCGAGATCGGGAAGATGTTCGGGCCGCTGCATTTCCATCCCGCCGCACCGCATCTGGAAGGCTATCCGCCCGTCTTCGTCATTCATGCCCACAAGGAATCGAAGATCGCCAATGGCGAGGGCTGGCATACGGACGTCTCCTGCGATACGGAGCCGCCGCTGGGTACGATGCTGCAGATGCACATCCTGCCGAGCGCCGGTGGCGACACGATGTTCGCCAGCATGTACGGGGCCTACGACACGCTGTCGCCTGCCATGCAGTCCTTTCTCGAAGGTCTGACGGCCAGCCATGAATCCGAACACATCTATCGCGGGCGCTACTCGGACCGGGGTGTCGATGATTCCGACAAGGTCTATCCGTCTGCGGTGCATCCGGTGGTCCGGACCCATCCGGCAACCGGGCGGAAAGCCCTGTATGTCAATGCAGGCTTCACGATGCGGATCAATGAGCTGTCAAAGGCGGAGAGCCGCAATCTGCTCGATTTCCTGTTCCGGCACATGGAGGAGCAGTTGATGGTGACGCGGTTCCGCTGGTCGGAGAATGACGTGGCGCTGTGGGACAACCGCTGCGTCCAGCACCGTGCGCTCTGGGATTACTGGCCGGAGGAGCGCAAGGGGCACCGCGTCACGATCAAGGGCGACAGGCCTTTCTTCAAGCCCTGAAACGGCACGAACAGGACGACCAGAACAAGAACGGAAACAGGCATCCGCAACAGGCAGGATGCAGGACATGCAAGGGGAGAAATCGTATGAGGGGATTGATCAGGGGGGCGGTGCTCGCCACGACGATTGCTCTGGCGGCGGGAACAGCAAGCGCCGAGGAAATGGTGGCGAAGTTCTCCACCCACTGGGGGCCGCAGCATCCGGCCTCCGTGCAGGCGATCAAGTTCATTGACCGGGTCAATGAGCGCCTGAAGGGCAAGCTGCGCATCGACGTGTTCCCTGCGGGCCAGCTGTTCGGCATTCGCGAGATCATGGGCGCACTGGCGTCCGGCTCCGTGGAGATGGGTGCAGTTGTCGGCATCGTCAGCTTTCCGCCGATCAACCGGAACTACAATGTCACCGCGTTCCCGGGCTACTTCTCCAGTTTCGAGGATCAGCGCGGTTTCTTCGAGACCGATCCGAAGGGCATGGAAGTCTGGAACAACATCCTGACCCGCACCCGCACCGCTGTGCTGGCCTACAATCCGGTTGGTCCGGCTGCGATCTATTCGTCGGCGAGCAAGCTGGAGACGGTCGCCTCCATGGCTGGCCTGAAGGCCCGTGTGCTGACCAATTCGGATCGTGCGCGCTGGACGGCGCTGGATGTCGGCAAGATGGTCTCCCTGCCGACGCGGGAGGTCTATACCGGCCTGCAGAATGGCACCATCGACACGGTTTCCACCGTGCCGGGCGCCATCAAGGCCTATAGCTGGTGGGAGCATCTGAACGCGGTGCAGCTGCCGTGGATCTCCTTCGCCGATGCCTACATCATGGCCAATCAGGCTTGGCTCGACCGCCTGCCCGAGGATGTGCGCCAGGTGCTTGCGGAAGAGGGCGCGCGCCTGAGCAAGGAATCCACTGCCGATATCATGCAGGCCTCCAACGCCGTGCATGAGGAATTCGCCGCCGAACACGGCGCGACCATTTCCGTGCTGGAAGGGGCCGAGCTTGCCAAGCTTCGCGCACTAGAGGCGGAGAAGGTCGAGCCGCTGCTGGCGGAAGAGGTTGATGCCGATGTCTTCGCCGCCCTGAAGGCCTATGCGGCGCGCAAATAGGCTGGTAGCCGCCATCACGTCCCCGCGGAGTGCGGGGGCGTGAGGCTGCTGCTCAGCGCCTATCGGCTGCTTTACGGCACCAATTCGCTGATCCAGCGAATTGCGCTGGGACTGGGCATGGCCATTGTCGCCTTTGCCGTCCTGTCGCTGTTCGCGGCGGCGGTGGAGCGGCATGTGACCGGGCGCGGCTATGCCTGGATGAATGACCTGCCGCCCTTCCTGCTGCCATGGTGCGTCTTCCCGCTGATGGGGGTGCTGCTGCGCAGTGGCCGCCATATCTCTGTGGATGTCGCGCCGACCCTGCTGCCTGCCGGACCTGCCCAGATCCTGCGTCTGATGGTGGCACTGATCGCACTCGTCTCCGGGATCTATTTCTGCAACGCGGGGATCGAGGCAACGGGTTTCTTCCGCATGCTGGGGGAAGTCACGGAGACGGAGATCCAGTTCCCGTTCTGGTTCCTGTACGCGGCCTTTCCGACCGGTTTCGGCATCCTGGCGCTGTTTGCGCTGGAGATGGTGCTGCGCGAGATCCTGGCGCTGGCGGGTGTGCTGCCCGGTGAAGAGACGGAGCCGACATGATCGCACCCGCCGCCTTTCTGGCTCTGGTCCTGCTGATCCTTTCGGTGCCGATCTTCCTGGTCTTCGGCATTGGCTCCAGCCTTGTTGCCACCCTGGAACTGCACCAGCCGTTCACGACCCTGCTGCAGGTTTCGTTCGGCGCGGTGACCAAGCATGTGCTGCTTTCGATCCCGCTGTTCATCTTTGCCGGACTTGTCATGTTGCAGGCCGGTGTGGCGCGGCGGCTGGTCCATCTCTCGGTGACCCTGGTCGGCCATCTGCCGGGTGGCCTCGGCATCGCCATGGTGCTGGCCATGGGGTTCTTCGCGGCCTTCTGCGGTTCGATCCTGGCCGCGATCACGGCCGTCGGTTCGATCCTGATGCCGATCATGGTGGAGCGCGGATATACCAAGCGCTTCGTCGTCGTTCTGGCCGCCACGGCTGGCCTGCTGGAGGCACTGATTCCCCCGTCGAACGGGGCCATCATCTTCAGCGCGCTGACCAATGTGCCGGTGTCGAAGACCTTTGCCGCCGGTATCCTGCCGGGCTTCGTCTTCATGGCGCTGCTGATCGTCTATGTCATGTGGGCCTGCCGGAACATGACGCGCGATGACCGCTCCGGCTGGCGGGCACGGGGCCAGGCCCTTGTTGCCGCCATTCCGGGACTGATGACACCGCTGATCATTCTGGGCGGCATCTATTCCGGGCTGCTGACCCCATCCGAGTCGGCTTCGGTCGCTGCCTTCTGGGCCATTGTCGTCGGCTTCCTGGTGCACCGCGAACTGACGGTGCGCGGACTGCTGGATGCGCTGAAGGCGACGGCGATCATGACCACGGTCATCTTCTCGATCATCGCCATGGCGACATTCCTGTCGGTGATCCTGACCTTCACCCGGGCACCGCAGGACCTGGTCACCTTCTTCGTCGAGTTTGGTGCGACACCCCTGACGTTCCTGCTCATGGTGGGCGTGATCTGTCTGCTGCTGGGGACCTTCCTGGAGGTCGTGCCGGTGATCTATCTGACCATTCCGGTCTTCATCGCCATCATCGACCACCTGGGGATCGACATCATCCACTTCTACGTGGTGTTCAGTGCCTTCGTCGGCCTTGGCCTGCTGACACCACCGGTCTGTGTCGGGGTCTATACGGCGGCGGCAGTGATCGACGAGGCACCGGACCGTGCCTTCCGTGCCGTTCCGGCCTTCGTCATGGTCGGTCTGATCTATGCGGCGCTGATGATCGCCTTCCCCATCATCGCGACCTGGCTGCCGTCGATGATCTGAAACGCCGGGCGGGCGGTCACAGGTCGGCGGGGGCTTCCAGGCCGGAGGCGGTGAGCTGTTCGACCAGGGAGACCTTCAGACGCTCCAGCCCCTCTGCCGTTGTCGCCTCGCAGCGGGCAACCAGAACGGGTTGGGTGTTGGAGGCACGCAGCAGCCACCAGCCGTCGTCGTTCATCACCCGGGCGCCGTCGATGTCGGAGAACGTGGTGCCGGCGTCGCGCAGACGGGCCACCACTTCCTCGATCACCGAGAACTTGCGTTCGTCGGCACAATCGAAGCGCAGTTCCGGGGTGTTGAGCAGGGCGGGCATGGCCTTGCGCATTTCCGCGACCGACTGGTCGGCGTTGGCCAGCATGTCGAGGAACCGCACACCCACATAGAGTGCATCGTCGAAGCCGTACCATTTGTCAGCATAGAAGATATGGCCGGACATTTCCCCGGCCAGCGGGCATTTCAACTCCGCCATCTTCGCCTTGATCAGGGAATGGCCGCTGCGGAACATCAGTGGCTCGCCACCGGCTTCCTGAATGCCGTCGAACAGGATCTGGCTCGACTTCACATCGGCGATGATGGTTGCCCCCGGATGGTCCGCCAGCACGGCCCGCGCCAGCAGCAGCATGATCTGGTCGCCGTAGAGCATCACGCCATCGCCGTCGACGACGCCGATCCGGTCGCCGTCCCCGTCGAAGCCGATACCGAAGTCGGCACCGATACCCCGGACAGCGCTGGCCAGCTGTTCCATGTTGGCGGGCACGGTCGGGTCGGGATGATGGTTCGGGAAGGTGCCGTCCACTTCCTCGCAGATCAGCATGTGCCGACCGGGCAGGCGACGCACCAGGTCATTGATGACCGCGCCGGCGGCACCGTTGCCGCAATCCCAGACCACGGAGAATTCACGGGTGGAGCCATAGGCGGCGGCGACCGCCTCCGTATAGGCATCCGAAATGTCGCGTTGTGATTCCGTGCCCGTGCCGGAGGCGAAGTCACCGGCGGCAGCGGTCTTGCCCAGTTCCTGGATATCGTCACCGAAGAACGCCTTGCCCGACAGCATCATCTTCAGGCCATTCATGTCCGGCGGATTGTGCGAGCCGGTGACCATGATCCCGGCATCTGCGGGCAGGTGGTAGGTGGCGAAATAGAGCATCGGCGTCGGTCCGAGGCCGATGTCGGTCACATCGCAGCCTGCGCTCCGCAGCCCCTCGCTGAGTGCAGCCGAAAGCGACGGCGAACTCATGCGCCCGTCGCGTCCGATGGCCACGTGGCGTCCCCCTTCACGCACCACGCGGGTGCCGAAGGCCGCACCGATGGCGCGCGCGTCGTCTTCGGTCAGGGTCTCGCCATAGGTGCCGCGCACGTCATATTCGCGCAGCACGGTCGGATGGAACGCATGGGCCTTCATCGTCTGGCTCTCCCTCAATCGACGGTCCTGCGACCGATGCTGACATAGCGCAGTCCGGCGTTCCGCATCTCGTCCAGCGCATAGATGTTGCGCAGGTCGATCAGCAGCGGTTCCGACAACAGCCCCTTGACCCGCTCGAGGTCCAGCGCGCGGTAAGCGTTCCATTCCGTCAGGATCGCGGCACCGTCCGCCCCTTTCATCGCATCGTAGGCATCGTCGCACCAGGTGATGCCGGGCATCATCTTCCCGGCCTCTTCCATGCCTTCCGGATCGTGGGCACGCAGGTTGGCTCCGGCTTTCTGCAGCGCGGGCAGGATGTCCAGGCTGGGGCTTTCGCGCATGTCGTCCGTGTTCGGCTTGAAGGTCACGCCCAGCACGGCAATCGTCTTGCCGGAGACATCGCCGCCAAAGGCATTGATGATCTTCTGCGCCATCGCCCGCTTGCGATCCTCGTTGACCTGATCGACCGCTTCGATGATGCGCAGGGGACTGCCGTTCTGCTCCGCCGTCGCGATCAGGGCGCGAATGTCCTTGGGAAAGCAGGACCCGCCATAGCCCGGCCCTGCATGCAGGAACAGGTTGCCGATGCGCTTGTCCAGGCCGATGCCGCGCGCCACCGCCTGCACGTCGCCGCCGACCTGCTCGCACAGGCTCGCGATCTCGTTGATGAAGGTGATCTTGGTCGCCAGGAAGCAGTTGGCCGCATACTTGATCAGTTCCGATGTCTCCAGCGTGGTGAAGACCATCGGGGTCTCGTTCAGGAACAGCGGCCGGTAGAGATCGCGCATGACCTGCTCCGCCTTCTCCGACTCGACGCCGCAGACGATGCGGTTCGGGCGCATGAAGTCCTCGATCGCCGCGCCTTCGCGCAGGAACTCCGGGTTGGAGACGACGTCGAACTCGGCAGTCGGATTGGCTTCGGCCAGAATCCGTTTCACTTCCGCGCCGGTGCCGACAGGAACCGTCGACTTGGTGACCACGACCGTGTAGCCGGAGACGGCATTGGCGACCTCTTCCGCCGCGCCGTAGACATAGCTGAGGTCGGCATCGCCCGCGCCGCGGCGGCTGGGTGTGCCCACCGCGATGAACACCGCGTCGATATCCGCCACCGCCGTCTTCAGGTCGGTGGTGAAGCGCAGCCGTCCCGCCTCCACATTGCGGGCGACCAGACTGTCGAGGCCGGGTTCGAAGATCGGCATCACACCGTCCAGCAGGCGCGCGATCTTGTCGGCGTCCTTGTCGACGCAGATCACGTCGTGACCGAACTCGGAAAAGCAGGCACCGGAGACCAGACCAACATAGCCCGTGCCGATCATTGCAACTTTCATGTGAATCTACCTTCTGGCGTGCCTGGCGGTCAGAGCGTTCTTGCGAGAGCGCGGATATGGGCGGCAACTTCCGGTCCCATATCCGCCCGTGCCAGGGCATAGGCGATGGTCGCCTGAATGAAACCGACCTTGTCGCCGCAGTCATAGCGGACGCCTTCGAAGCGATAGCCGTAGAACGGCTGCTTGCCGATCAGCCGCGCGAGGGAGTCGGTCAGCTGGATCTCGTTGCCTGCGCCGGGGTCCTGGCTTTCCAGCAGACCGAAGATCTCCGGCTGCAGGATGTAGCGCCCGATGACGGCCATGGTGGAGGGGGCGACATCCGGTGCCGGTTTCTCGACCAGGCCCCGGACCTCTGCCAGTTCGCCCGTGATCTTGCCGGGGGAGACGATGCCATAGCGGTTGGTATGCTCCGGCGGGACATCCATGACGGCGATCATGTTGCCGCCGCGCCGGTCGTGCGCCGTCACCATCTGTTGCAGGCACGGAACCTCGGACAGGATCAGGTCATCGGCCAGCAGCACGGCAAAGGGTTCGTTGCCCACCAGGTTGCGCGCACACCAGACCGCGTGACCAAGGCCCAGCGGTTCCTGCTGCCGGGTATAGGCGATGGTGCCCGCGCGCGGCAGGACGGAGGTCACGAGGTCAAGGATCTCCTCCTTGCCGCGGTCCTTCAGATTGGTCTGCAGTTCCCAGGAATGGTCGAAATGATCCTCGATGGCCGACTTGCCGCGACCTGTGACGAAGATGAACTCCTCGATCCCCGCCGCCTGCGCTTCCTCGACCGCGTACTGGATCAGTGGCTTGTCGACGACCGGCAGCATCTCCTTCGGCAGCGACTTGGTCGCGGGCAGGAACCGGGTGCCCATGCCCCCAACTGGAAATACTGCCTTGCGTACGCGCTTTGCCATGACCGCTCCGGTTCCGTCGCCTGATTCGATACCACCACCCCGACGCGCGGTTTCTGCCACGGACCCGCAGCCAGAACAAGCTCTGGACAGTTCCGGGCGGTTCCGTCAGAACCGGATTGTGACCTGCGCATACCGCGCATCCGCTTGCCACATGGGGCCGCTTGCTGGAATTGGTAGACAGACCGGACTTAAAATCCGTTGGGCGTATGCCCGTGTGGGTTCAAGTCCCACAGCGGCCACCATATTCTGCCTCACGCCGACTGCGCGGGGCTCGACCGCTCTGGCGGGGCGGCCTGAGGGGGCAGTCACTCTTCCGCGGCGCCGACAATGGCGACCAGTGCGGAACCTGATGGTTAACGCATTTTAACCATATTGATTCACGGCATCTTAAATCCGGCACCGGCATTCTTTGCCCAGCAAGAATTGCCGCCGTCCCAGAAAGGGATGGTTGTTGGAGCCGAGGAGCCAGACCATGGACCGCGAGAATGCAATCCCACCCGAAGCCCTGACGGGCAGCCTGCGTGACTTCCGTGAGATCAAGGGAGCCAACCTGCTGGGCCGGGTTGATCCGTTCTTCGAATGGCAGAACCTGCGTCGCCGCAACGAGCTCTGGCCCTATTCCCGTTCCACCTCCACCGCGCCGACGTCTTCATGCAGCGCGCTCGACGATACCGGCCAGGCGCTGGAAGGTGTCAACTTCGCGTCCCAGGACTATCTCAGCCTGGCGTCCCACCCGGAAGTGAAGGCCGCCGCCACCGAGGCCGTGGAGCGCTATGGCGTGCACAGTGCCGGTTCCGCCGCGCTGCTGGGCAACACCACCGGGTCCCTGCGCCTGGAGCAGGAGATTTCCGACTTCACGGGCCGCGATCACACGGTTCTGTTCCCGACCGGCTGGTCCGCCGGCTTTGGTGCGATCCAGGGGCTGGTCCGTCCCGATGACCATGTCGTCATGGACGTCCTGGCGCATTCCTGCATGCAGCAGGGTGCCGCCGCAGCGACCCGCAACATTCACCTGCACGGCCATCTGAACCTGGACGGTGTGAAGCGGAAGCTGAAGCGCATTCGTGACCGTGACGCGGTGAACGGCATCCTGGTGGTGACGGAGAGCCTGTTCTCCATGGACTCCGACACGCCGAAGATCCGGGAACTGCAGGAGCTCTGCCGCGAATACAACGCCACGCTGCTGGTCGATGCCGCCCATGACCTGGGCTGCCTGGGCGAGGACGGTCGCGGTCAGCTGGGTCTGCAGAACATGCTGGATGATGTGGACATCATCGTCGGCAGCTTCTCCAAGACCTTCGCCTCCAACGGTGGCTTCGTCGTCGCCGGTTCCAAGTCGGTGAAGGAATATCTGAAGTACTACAGCGCGCCGCAGACCTTCTCCAACGCCCTGTCGCCGATGCAGTCGGCCGTGGTGCTGAAGGCCTTCGAGATCGTGCGCTCCGAGGAAGGCCGCAAGCTGCGCAAGTCCCTGATGGACAATACGCTGTATCTGCGTGAGCAGCTGAAGCAGGCCAAGTTCGATGCAACGGGTGACCCGTCCGCCATCGTGCCGGTGCATATCGGTGCCGAGGGTCTGGCGCGCATCGCGGCGCAGGAACTGCAGGCCCGTGGCGCGATCGTCAACCTGGTGGAGTATCCGGCTGTTGCCCGCAACGGCGCCCGGTTCCGCCTGCAGGTCATGGCGCACCATTCGAAGGAAGAGATCGACACACTGGTCAGCCGGATGCGCGCATCCCTGGATGCGGCAGAGCCGCGCTTCGAACCCTACCGCCTGTCCGGCAAGCAGAAGATCATCGGTTCGGTCGCCAAGGTTGCCTGATCCGGTCTTCGCGCCGATCAGCGCCTGAACGTACGCGGCCCTCCCCCTGGCCAGGGGGAGGGCCGAACTGTTTGCGGGACTGTCAGCGGATCAGATCGCCCGGGACATGAAGCTCGCCATGCGCCTGCTGAAGGCCGCCGGATCGTCCAGCGGTTCACCCTCGATGATGCGGGCCTGATCGAACAGCAGCCGTGCCGCCTCCTCGATATCCGCATTCAGGCCGTCCTCGCGCATGCGATCAACGAGGCGGATCACCAGCGCGTGGCGCGGATTGATCTCCAGCACCCGTTTCGATGCCTCGTCCACCTGCTTGTGCGCCTTCAGCATCCGCTCCAGCCGCATGTCCATGTCGTTGTCGTCGGCCACCAGGCAGACCGGGCTTTCGGCCAGCCGGTCGGAGGTGCGGACATCCTTCACCGCGTCGCCCAGCGTTTCCCTGAACGCCGCGATCAGGGTGGCCATGTCGCCCTCCTTCGGGGCTTCCGGCTTGTCCTGGTCGTCGTCCGCTGATTCCTGATCCTCGATCTTCGACAGGTCGGCGCCGCCACGGGTGACGGACTTCAGCTGCTTGCCGTCGAACTCGCCATGAGCCTGCAGCCAGAAGTCATCGACCGCATCGGTCAGCAGCAACACCTCGATCCCCTTCTTCCGGAACCCTTCCAGATGCGGGCTGCGGCGGGCGGCGGCCAGATCGTCGGCGGTGATGTAATAGATCGCTTCCTGCCCCGGCTTCATGCGCTCGACATAGCTGCTCAGGCTGGTCAGATCATCGCCCGCGGTACTGTCGAAGCGTGCCAGCTTCAGGATGCGCGGCCCGACCTCGTGATCCTCGTAGATGCCTTCCTTCAGCACAGCACCGAAGTTGCGCCAGAAGGTCGTGAAGCCTTCCGGATCCTTCTCCGCCTTCTTCTCCAGTTCGCCCAGCACGCGCTTGACGATCTGGCCGCGCATGTGGCGCAGCATCGGTTCGTTCTGCAGCATTTCCCGGCTGACATTCAGCGGCAGGTCTTCCGAGTCGACGATACCGCGCAGGAACCGCAGATAGCTGGGGGCAAGCCCCTCCGCCTCGTCGGTGATGAAGACCCGCTTCACGTACAGCTTCACCCGGTGCTTGCGGTCCGGATGGAACAGGTCGAACGGCTTCTCCGTCGGGATGAACAGCAGCAGCGTGTATTCGACCTTGCCCTCGATCCGGCTGTGCAGAACGGTCCAGGGTTCATCGAAGGCACCGCCGACATGGCGGTAGAACTCCGTGTACTGCTGCTCCGTGATCTCCGATTTCGGCCGGGTCCAGAGAGCGGATGCCTTGTTGACGGGCTCGTTCTCCGCGTCCGCTTCGTCGTCGCTGGCGGTGATGGTGATCGGCCAGGTGATGTGGTCGGAATAGGTCTCGATGATCTGGCGCAGTCGCCAGGTATCCAGGAATTCCTTCTGCTCGTCGCGGATCTTCAGTTCCACGGTCGTGCCGTGGCCGTCGCGCGCCGATTCCTCGATCGTGTATTCACCCGTCCCGCCGGATACCCAGGTGTAGGCGGTATCGGCGCCTGCCCGGCGGCTCGTAACCGAGACTTCCTCCGCCACCATGAAGGCGGAATAGAAGCCGACGCCGAACTGTCCGATGACCGACAGGTCCGGTCCCTTGCCATCCTTGCCCTGACCCTCGGCAAGCTGGTCCAGGAAGGCGGTCGAGCCGGAGCGCGCGATGGTGCCCAGGTTCTCGATCATGTCGTCGCGATCCATGCCGACGCCATTGTCTGTGACCGACAGCGTGCCCTTGTCCTTGTCGACATGCACACCGATGCGGAACTCGGCACCACCTTCGATCAGGGCCGGTTCGGCAATGGCGAGATAGCGCAGCCGCTCACAGGCGTCCGAGGCATTGGAAATCAGTTCCCTAAGGAAGATCTCCTTCTCCGAATAGAGTGAGTGGGTGACGATGTGCAGAAGCTTCGCAACCTCTGCCTGGAACTGATAGCTCTGGGCAGTCATGGGTCAGGAGTCCTCCTTGGGTTTGGTCAGGGTTTCCAGCGTCGGCATGAAGTTCTCGGCGGTGAAGGTCGGGAACAGGTAGGCCCAGCCCTTCACCTGTTCGGCGGCGGCGCGGGCACGTGCTGCCTCGTCCGCCGCAATGATCGGTTCGGGTTCCTTGCCGTCCACGCCGACCGGAAGCTGTTCGATCAGGCTGGCATCGAACCGAACGTCGAAACGCAGCCAGAAGGCATCGGTGTTGTCCACCTTCCGCTTCGCATCGAGAATGTCCACCGTGACGATCCAGCCGCTTTGCGTGGTAAAGGTCGCCTGCGTCGCGCCGGTGAAGTCCACCTCGGTTTCCGGGGCCACATCACGCGGTTTCAGGAACTCCAGCGCCCGACCGGTTGCGGTCAGGCGAATCTCCTGCTCCTGCAGGCCTTCCGGCAGGTCCGTCACATGGAAATAGCCGTATTCGCTGCGGTTCAGTTCCAGCACCGGCATGTCAGGGTGTGCAACGCGAATGTCGGTCACGACATCCTTGGTGACCTTGAACAGGTCCCGGTCCAGCCAGTCGGTGGGGGCCGGTTTCAGGTTGAAGAAGCCCTCCGCCAGCCAGGTCTCGCTCTCGCCCGCACGGCGGACGTAGACCTTCGCCGGTTCGGTTGCATTGCCCAGTTGCTTGGTCTTGCCGAGGATGACCCCGGCCAGATTGCTGCCGCTGGCATCGCTTGCAACGACCTTGATCGCGGTGGCGCTGCTGTCGGCTTCCCCGTCCGGCAGGGGCTGAGGTTCTTCGAGGCCCAGCCGGTCGTGCAGTTCCGGGTCGCTGGTCTTCGGCGCGATGATGGTCGCGCGCGACAAGGCAACCACCAGCCGCTTCACCTCGTCCGCGTCTGCCGGATAGCCATTGCGTGCGTCATGATGCCAGCGCCCGTCAGCGTCCCGGCTCAGGCTCCAGGCACCTTTTGGTGTCACGAACGCCAGCCGGGCGACGGCGTTGATCTGTTCGGCCAGTTGCGGGAACAGCGGCTGGCCGTATTCGCGGGCGGCAAGCCTGTCGGCCTTGCGGTCCAGCACGTAGGCTGCGGCGACGACGCTGGCAATGGTCAGCAACAGAAGGACGATCCACGTGGTGCGGCGCATGGCTCAGGCCTCCTTCAGCATCTGGCTGCGACGCCGCCGACCGCGTCGCCAGAGCGCCAGTATCATGGCGATGACAAACACCAGCGCGGGCATGGCGCCAATGGTGATCACCTTGATGCGGTCCTGCAGTTCCTCGATATCCCGCCGCAGGTTCAACTGCACGGCGCGCAGCTCGCGGCGGGTGTCCAGCACGTCCTTCTGGAACGACTCGATGGCCTTGGCCTCCTCCGTCGAGAGCAACTGACCGCCGCCCTCGCCGGCGCGGTTCTGCAGTTCGGCAAGCTTCTTCTCGGTATCCTTCAGACGGGCCTCCAGTTCCTGCTCCTGTTGCAGGTACTGCTGTTCCGCGGCGCGGCGAAGTTCGGCGATCACGGTGAAGGGGCGATCCCCTTCGCCCCGGCTGCGCAGCCCGATCAGGTCGCTGGAACCGGCAAGATTGTCGATGGCGTTGATCAGGAAGTTGGCGTTGCCCGACGTCTGCTGCGTCACTTCCTGCCCGAAGACCGCCTGGCGACTGGCCCAGTAGGTATCCTCGATGAAGTCCGCGTCGGTTACCAGAATCAGGCTGACCGGCTCGGCGGAGCGTTCGATATGCGGTGCATCGACGCCCTCCGGCGCGGCATCGAAGGTCGAGTTCACGATGCCGCTCAGGCGGGCCGCGATGACGAACTGTCGATCCTCCGGCTTGAATTCGGCCAGCAGCCCTTGCGGATCGGGGCGGAAGCGCAGTTTCGAGGCCGGGATGCGCATGGCCTCGCGGGTGGTGGTGATCAGGGGCACCGCCTTCAGCGGGCTGTCCTCCGCGATCTCGATGTGCCCGACGGAGGGCAGCAGCAGCGGCAGGCTGAGGTCGGCGGTCACCGGATCGTCGGCATTCAGCGCCGGACCTGCTGCCTGGATCCAGGCCACATAGTCGATCAGTTGCCGCCGCCCGCGACCGATGTTCACCCGTGTTGCCAGCGTGCGGTCCAGCACCAGTGTCTCCGGCTCCACCTGCACACCCCAGGGGCCGAGCAGTTCCGGCAGCAGGCTGGAATGCGGATCCAGCGGGTCCGGTGCGCCGCCGGGGGAGGGCAGACGGACACCGACCTCCGAGAACGGGTCGGCGAGGATCAGGGCCTTGCCGCCGCCCAGGATGAACTGGTCGATGGCATAGCGCTGGCGTTCCGTCAGGTTGCGGGCGTGGGCCAGCATGATGACGTCGGTGTCGGCGGGAATCTCCTCCCACTGGCGCAGCGGAATGTCGACGTCGAAGAACCCGCGCAGGGGCTCGGTGATCGCGTAGGGACGGCTCTCGCCCCGCATGGCCGCCTGCACCCCGCCCGGTCCGAAATCCAGCGGGAAGGTCGTGATCACCATCAGCTTCGGCAGATCAGGGTTGGACAGGCCATAGACCATGCGGGTCAGGTCATATTCCAGGAAACGGCCCCGCTCCGGCTGGAAGAAGGGGATGGTTTCCTGGTCGTCGGTCGTGTTCTGCCCGACCAGGCCGAAATAGAAGGTGTCGCCACCCGCACCCAGCGGTACGCCGCTCAGGCCTGCGTCGACGGCAGCGTCCTCGTCTTCCGAGAAGGGTTCCGGGTCGATCAGCTCCAGGCGGATGCGCCCGCCCGAGATGGAGCGGAATTCCTCCAGCATGCTCATGACCCGGTCCGCATGGTTGCGGATCTCCGGTACCGACCCGGCGAGAGACGCCGAGTAGTAGAGCTGCAGGGTGACGTCTTCCTCCAGCCCCGAAAGCACGTTGCGGGTGCCGTCCGACAGGGTGTAGAGGCCGTTCTCCGTCAGGTCGAGGCGGCTGTTCTCCAGGCCGTCATCGGCGACGATGTTGACTGCGAAGAACAGGATGGCCAGCAGGCCGATACCGCTGAAGGTGATGAACTTGTAGCTGTTGAGCTGATTCATGGTTCCGTCCTCAGCCCGCGAATTTCTTGTATTCGATGATGATCATGTTGGCGAACAGCCAGATCCCGATCAGGCTGGCGAAGAACACCAGGTCGCGCAGGTCGATGACCCCGCCGATGATCGACTGGAAATGCGTGATGAAGCTGAAACCCGCAATCTGGTCCACCAGCATCTCCGGTGCCCAGCCACTGACGAAATCCAGCACGATGGGGGTGCCGGAGACCGTGAACAGGAAGCAGACGACCGTCGAGACGACGAAGGCGATAACCTGGTTCTGGGTCAGCGACGACAGGCAGGACGTGATGGCCAGATACCCCCCTGCCATCAGCAGCGCGCCGATATAGCTGGCGACGATCACGCCGTGATCCGGGTCGCCGAGGTAGCTGACGGTCAGCCAGAACGGGAACGTCAGTGACAGCGCGATACCGACGAAGGCCCAGGCTGCCAGGAACTTGCCCAGCACCGCGGCGGGGACGGAGATCGGCAGGGTCAGCAGCAGTTCGATGGTGCCGGTCTTGCGTTCTTCCGACCAGAGCCGCATGCCGATGGCGGGGATCAGGAACAGGTACAGCCACGGCAGATAGGTAAAGAAGCTGAGCAGGTCGGCCTGCCCACGCTCGAAGAAATTGCCGAGATAGAAGGCAAAGGCTGCCGTGGTCAGCAGGAAGATGACGATGAACACCCATGCGACGGGGGTGGCGAAGTATCCGGCCAGTTCGCGGCGGAAAACGGTTGTCATGGCACCCATGGCTCAGTTCCCCTGCGTGATGGTGCGGAAGACTTCGTCCATCCGGCCCGGATCGACATAGAAGGCCCCGATCTGCCAGCCACGCGCGCTGGCCAGTTGCGAGACGCCATCCGTGACGGTGGCGCTGTCCTGCGGAAAGACCACGACGCGGCGGTCGCCGTCCGGTTCGACACTGGCGACGCCCGGCACCCGGATCAGGTCGGCGCGAATGGTCTCGAAATCCGGCTGTCCGTCACCCTTCAGTTCCAGCACCACCGCGTTGTGGAACCGCGACCGGCCCATCAGTTCACCCGGCGTGCCATCGGCGACGACCTTGCCATGGGCGATGATCATGGCCCGGCTGCAGACGGCGGAGACTTCCTCCAGGATGTGGGTCGAGATGATGATGGCCTTCTCTGGCGCCAGTTCGCGGATCAGATCGCGCACCTGGAACTTCTGGTTCGGGTCCAGACCATCTGTCGGCTCGTCCAGGATCAGGATCTCGGGATCATGCAGCAGCGCCTGGGCGAGACCGACCCGGCGCTTGAAGCCCTTCGACAGGGTCTCGATCGGCTGTTCCATCACCCGGCGCAGTTCGATCCGCTCCGTGATCGCCGCAATGCGTTCGCGGCGCTGCTTCCCGTTCATCCCGCGGATGCTGGCGATGAAGTTCAGGAACGCGGACGGCGTCATGTCGGGATAGGCCGGCGCGCCCTCCGGCAGGTAGCCGATGCGGGTCTTGGCCATGATCGGGTTGGCCAGCGCATCGACCTGGTTGACGGTCACCGTTCCGGCGGTGGGACCAAGGAACCCCGTGATCATCTTCA
>Ga0070728_10001665_pt1 | contig 31763 bp, 31 predicted proteins | sample tdDd471_FD_66723 | JGI IMG/M metagenome (GOLD analysis project Ga0070728, IMG submission 66723) | Marine sediment microbial communities from the Atlantic coast under amendment with organic carbon and nitrate - tdDd47.1 | ecosystem: Environmental > Aquatic > Marine > Coastal > Sediment | place...
GCTCTGCTTCAAATGTATCGAGCGAATCACCTTTACGTAGCGTAATAGAACTACCATTTGAAAAAAAAACTTCCTCTGGATCAAATCCTAAAAAAGAATACCTCCCAATTCTTGCAACTGACTCGCCTGATTCAAGTAATGAAATTTTATATCCATGCTGAAGGAGGCCTGCTGCTGCAGAAATGGGAGTTATCGTATCTCCGGGAAGCTGTTCAAATACCAGTAGTAAGTCGTGGTCTTTGCTAAGCTCTAAAAATTCTGTTAATTCTGTTCTTCGAAGCATTGCTGTAAGAAGTCTTTCACATCTTGATCTACACCTTTAAGTGCATTAGATCCACGTGTGATCTTTGCAATACTAATTTGCAAATCCTTCGCAATCTCTCGCTGGGTTTTTTTGCCTGACATCAACTCTTCAATAATGAGTAGTCGACCTGACATTGCTTCCTTTTCTTCATAAGTAAAGAGAAGATCGAACACTTTGCCCAGGAGCGCAGTATCACTTGATTTCACACACAGTTGTAAAAAAGATTTCCATCCTTGATTCATTATTTACACTCTTGTAACGTTACACGGGTTTTAGCAAAAATGTCAAGGAACAAATTTTTCTTGCAAAAACTGCTGAAAATGAGCCTTGAGGTGCTCGCTAGCGCCCTTTATTTCAATTTCTTCCTCATTTCTATCAAAGAAATGAATAATATGTAACCCTTTTGAGTCATAAACTGATTTCTTTTTATCAAACTGGAGCAAGCATTTGAGCGAACCATCATGAAGATAGAACTCAAATGGTGTTCTGTTTCCATTGTATCGTGCAACAATACCGAGCCGTTTGTCATACTCGCGAAGGAGTGAATACCCTTCACAGAATGAGATATCTATCTCTTGTTTTGAGATATAATCAAGAAGCGTTGGCATTATGTCCATGTGACTACTAATCGCTATAGTTGCCTTACTTTTAACTAAGTCATTATCTGTTCCGAGTTTGTAGTATATGGGAGGCGTTGTTTGCATACTGCTTAAGTGCGACGCGTGATACAATCTCCCCTCTTCATAAAACTCCTCTCCATGGTCGCCTGTGAAAACAATGCATGCCTGATCGTACATCCCTTTCGTTTGTAGCGTATCTTTGAAAGAACCGAATAATGAATCGACAAAATGAATCGAATTTTTATATCGCTGTTTTAAGTGGTCTAGCTTTGCTTCACCATTAGAAACTTGAACGTGTGACGACATTTCATCGATTGCAAATGGGGCTGGATATTCTGGTGGCCAACTGTATTCAAAATGTGTGGAGTCCAAAAACAGCAAAAAGACTTTACCATGTTCATTTCCTTCACGAGTGATATCACTCATCATGGCACCATACGCTTGCAGGTCACTTTCATATGCTTCTTTTGGTGGGTAGTGAGGAAACACATTTTTGCTTGTAAGAAGCTTTGTGTTTTCCCCGAATAGTAGTTCGTCAACGTTATAGTACTTAAGCTGTGCGGCAGAATAGAGGTGAATATCATACCCCATTTGCTTCAAGAGCTGTAATGGAATGGCTCCATCTCGAGAGCGTTCTCGAGTCTCAGCCCAGTGTATTGCACTATTCCCATGAAAAATAGTATACCATGATCCTTGTGTCGCATTCGCACCTGAAACGGTGTAAGGAAGTGAAATATTTTCCTCCCTAAACTGAACTACACGTGGTGCTGTTTTTTCTGTTACATAATCTTCCCGAAGCGATTCGACAACCCAAATATATACATTTGGCAAATCGCTTTTCTTTTCCATTGTAAAAGCAACTTGATTATCTGGTCGTCTCAAATGCCCCGAGAGTGCAACACCTTCAGAAGGGAAAGGGATAATAGTTGTTTTAAAAGGAAGCGCTGTTGTGAATCGAATATATTCTTTTTTCGTAATACTCGGTAAAAATGCCACGTCAACAACCAAAAGAAGTAGTGGCATCACAAAGACTGCTTTTGCAATTCGACGTATGGTTATTTCTTCAAAACTTTTATTAGAAAACTTTGAAGAAATGGTATACGTCGTAAGTGCAGCAGCAGGGAGTAAAACAACTGCTAATAAGAGAAAAAATCCCCAGTATGCGAGTGGAATTCCTGTGAGCTGAAGCATTTCAATAAAATTATCAAGCGTTTCACCAAGAACGAGATCAAGCGCATTAAAAAACGTTAATCCCATGATACGTACAAGGATGAAGTCGGTAACGTGTGCCATAAGCAGGGTGAATACAAGGGAAACGAAGATAAAGTAGACACTCCTGTGAAATCGCTCTTTCAATACAAGAGCAACTCCATAAATAATCAGGAACTCTAGAATTGCTTGTAAAAATGCGTGAATTGAAAAAAAATAGAACGCATAAGGCGATTCTGGTTGTATGATGGTGATATGGAAGACGTGCAGCCCGACAATAAATAATAAAACAAATCCGTAGAAAATAGGATTAACTCCCCCTCTTCCCATTACATCCTCATACTATTATACTCTTTCCTCTTATTAATTATTTTTAATTTTTGAAGTCAAAGAAAAAAGTAAATTTATGAAAATATAAACACGAATTGTTATTATATGTAAATTAAGATTCTATTTATGCCAACTTATCTGGCGTCGTAGATTCTGGTGAAATACTCAATAACGACAGAGTCTCTGCTGGAGAGTGTTCTCGTTTCTTTGCTATTAGAGTCTCAACCCACGAATCACAAGTGACACCGCTTGCAGGATCTAAAAATGGATGTTTACTCACATCAGCCATTTCAGGGCGCTCTGATGGATTTACTCTCAACAGATAGGAAAGTAGATGACGAGCAGATCCATCTGGATCTCGTTCCAATACTTTTTCGTCTCCATCAAGATCTGTCACCTTTTTAGCAAAATCGTCTTGAGAAGCAGCACAAACCTGAACCGAAAGAGAAAATACATTTTCCCCTGTAAAGAGTGTGGTATCGGAAATCGCATGGAACAATACCGATCCAAAGGTAAAGACGTCCATTTTTTGATCTGCACCCTCTCCAAATGCTAATTCTGGAGAGACATATTGAGCTGAGTATTCTCGGGGTTTTTCACCTACACAACGAACGGAAGAAAAATCCGATAGAACCACTCGTCCATCTCTCATTTCAAGTCCGTTCTGGAGTTTGTAATCAAGAAAAGCGAGTCCATGTTTATGTAAATGGGCAAGCCCACGAGCATGAGCAGAAAATCGACTTTGGATTGCATCTCTTGTAAATCCTACGGTTTTTAAAAAACCCATGCAATCCCCTTTTGCAGCTTCATAAATGAGCCGACTTGGAATAGCTTTTTTTACAAAGTATGGAAAATATATCCCACCACGCACAATAGACGATTTATCTGGCGGCACAAGGTGGTGACGAACAGCTTCTCCACGCAATGAATCGCGTTCAGCAACAAGTGGCGTCTTTTGTACAATACCGACCATTGTTCCATATCGAACAGCTGTTACCACACCATTTCCTCCACTTCCAATCGCTTCTCCAACAACGAGTCTCGATCGTGGATTTTTTCTCATTTCAGCGATAAAACGTGCGAATGCATAATCAAAATAGAGCTGTTTATCCTCTGGAGCATCTTCAGCTAATCGAGTGCAATAAAGCCCTAACCGCTCGGCAACGATTCTTGTAGATGGGTCAACTTCTTCTTCAGCTAGGGTTAAGAGCCTTACTCCGTGATCGCGTAGCTCTACAGAATTACAAAACGGAGATTTGAAGACACGGCTTACAGCTGTCCATACTGGATCTACTGCCTTTGCAGCAGCAGATGCCGCTGCGCCACATGCTCCCTCAACTGCTTTAAATGTTACTATTGAAGCCATCTCCTCACTCCTTATTGTTAATATATAATAACAAAAAGTTTAATTATTATAAATAACAACTGAACTTCAGCCATCATTAATTATATTAACATTAAACACTATAACATTACAATAGAAACCCTTGTGCAAAATAGGCTGTGTACCTACGATGAGGATCGGATAACGAGGAAGAAACGTGTCTCAAAAATTCATACAAGTTGAAGGTCCAATTTTTCTTGCCGTACAAAAATCAAGGATCTTTACTGATTCAAAGCTCTTCGTCGATTCGATACCTCAACGTACTCCAGAAGAAATTACCCAATCGTTTGAACAATCGAAAGATTTAGAAGGCTTCGTTCGAGATAATTTTTTCCTGCCAACAGAAAGTGCAGATATCAATGTAAGCGCAAGTACGCCACTTGAATACATTGAGGTGATGTGGGAAGCGCTCCAGAAAGACATGATTGCTGAAACAGAATCCGACACACTGATCTCTCTTCCCCATCCACATATTGTTCCAGGTGGAAGGTTCCGCGAATCGTACTATTGGGATAGCTACTTTGAAGCAGTCGGGCTCCACGTGCAAGATAAACAAGACATCATCGACCAACTCATTGAGAATTTTTGCTCACTTATCGAGACATATGGATTTATACCAAATGGGAATAGAGTCTATTACCTTACCCGATCTCAATCTCCATTTTTCTCTCACCTCATCGAACTTACGAGCAATGAAGCATACCTTCCCTACCTGCAAAAAGAGTATGATTTTTGGATGACAAAGGGAGATCGACTCGTTGAGAATGGGCTGAATAGGTTTTATGACAGTAAAGACACTCCCCGAGAGGAATCTTACTACGAAGACTTTTCACTCATCTTGAAAGAACATGCCCCTCTTTACAGACACATACGAGCTGTTTGTGAATCTGGGTGGGATTTTTCATCACGGTGGTTAAAAGATGAAAAAGACCTACTCTCAGCGCATACATGCGATCTCAATCCTATCGATCTGAATGCCCTCTTATACCACATGGAGTGCACACTTGAACACGGAACGCAAGCAGAGGCGCGAAAAGAGCTGATGAATACCCTTTGTTGGGATGAAGAGACTGGGTTTTATTTTGATTACAACTACCAAACACAGCGGAGAACAAGCACGTGGTCACTCGCAGCCCTCTATCCACTGTTTGTGGGTATGGCCACACAGAACCAGGCAGACCGAGTCGCTCAACATATTGAAGAGAAATTCCTGAAGAACGGTGGACTTGTAACAACACTCACGAAAAGCGGTCAGCAATGGGATGCTCCAAACGGTTGGGCTCCATTACAATGGATTGCATTCAAGGGACTACAAAACTACGGTCACGACACGCTTGCGACAGAATGTGCTCAACGGTTTCTTGAAACCTGCAGCTATCATTTCGAGAAGAGCGGAACTTTCCTTGAAAAATACAACATGGAGTCTCCTGAAGAACTCCCCCAAGATGGCGAGTACGCACTGCAAACTGGTTTCGGATGGACGAATGGAGTCTACGCTGCGTTAACGGCAGAACTGAGCGAGCAAAACAGCAGTAGCCTGTGAAACATTTAAGCTGTTGATTGAGCCCTTGAGCGGGATATACACTTTGTGCCCAGCTCGTTTTTTGAGGAGTTTTTGAACACCCTTCCCTTCAGAACCCATAATTAACACAGCCCTTTTATCCACTCTGACATGAGAATAGTTTTCTGCACCCTTTTCATTTTCCGCAACATACGAGGTAAAAAAGTTATCATGAAGAACCCTTAGTGCTTCATCCAGATTTGATACGATAATAGTTTGGACTATCTCGGATGCTCCCACACTTGCTTTCGCCACAACTGGTGTAATAGAAGCTCCTCTATTTTTTGAAAAAATAACGGCATCGACACCAAAACATTCTGCGGCACGTAACAAAGTCCCTAAATTTTGTGGGTCTTCAATAGAATCCAAAAGGAGTACAAACGATGTGTCAGGCGCATTTTCTGCGAATTCCCGAATTGAGAGTTTTTCCCTTTCGGTAACTTTAGCAACATAACCTTGGTGCGAAGTGGAATTTGTAATTTTTTCAAGAACGTTTTTGGTAACAACTCTTTTTTTATCAACTTTGTCGAATGGGGCTTCAATTTCTTTATGTGACGTAAGGAGTTCAACTATCCGAGCTGGATCTCTCTTGATAAGTTCGGCAATACAGTTTTTGCCCATGATATATCGCATACAACCTCTTTCATATTTTGCAGACATTATGAAGGAGACTCGATTTCTCAGTCCATACTTTCTATATTCCGTAAATAATTATGTTGACACATTGGAAAGAAATTTCTATACAAAAAGAGAATTAGCTGGAGTGTGTTGTGGGTAAATTCATTAAATACTTGATCGTTCTAATTGTTATTCTATTTATCGCAGTTATTGTTGTGTGGGGATTCTTGCCTAATATCCTTTCAACACAACTGACCAAAAAAGCAGGCGTACCTGTACATATCTCATCGCTGCAAATTCTTCCTGGAAAAATTGCGTTAGAAGATTTTACCATCGGCACTCCCCCAAAAAGCGTTCTTCCAAAATCTCTTTCTGTCGAAAAAACTCGTATATTTGCTCCAATCACTGGCTACCTGAAAGATAATATCGTGATTGACACCATTACTATGGATGACATTTATCTAGGTATCGAACTCGAGAAAAAAGGGAGCAGCAAGTCTAATTGGTCATACATTATGGCTCACCTGAATCAAGGTAAAAAAGAGGACGAAAGCAAATCGAAGACGACAGTACTTATTAAAAAAGTGATTCTCACAGATTTGGACATCGAAATGGCCTACAGAGACCAGAAGGGCAAAATACAAAAATTAAAGCCAATCAAGCGGCTCGAGCTCACAAATATTTCGTCTGAGGGAGGAATTCCATCAGCCCAAATCACCCATATCATCTTGCAAGAAGCACTACGCCAAGTATTCTCTCTTGAAGGACTTCAAAACCTTATTCAGGATGCTATCAATCCTGATGGAGGGGTCCTTGATTCTTTCAAAGGCATCTTTGGCGAGGCGGCGTAGGAATCTATGGCGGAATCAGGTGGCCTGGAACTCTACCTTATTCGACACGGTGAGACTGAGTGGTCTAAAAATGGAAACCACACAGGACTCACCGACATTCCACTCACTGAAAATGGAATAAAGCAAGCAGAGGCAACGGCAAAAAGGATAAAGGATATTACCTTCGGAAAGGTGTATTCAAGCCCCTTACAAAGAGCCAAGACGACCTGCGAGAAGGCCGGGCTCCTCGAAAACGCAGAAATCACAGATGCACTCCTTGAATGGGATTACGGAGAGTATGAAGGGATCACCTCTCCAGAAATCCACAAAACGAACCCTGGCTGGAATGTTTTTACTCATGGGGCCCCCGGTGGCGAATCTATAGAGGACGTCATCAAAAGAGCTCAAAAGTTCATAGAAGAGCTTCGTGGCCTTTCAGGAAAAATAGCCCTTTTTTCAAGTGGACACTTCCTTAGGGCCTTTACATCCATATACTTAGATCAAGAGATCAGTCTTGGAAAACACCTCCTTCTCTCTACAGCTTCACTCTCCATATTAGGAGAGGATAGAGGTACCCCCGTCGTCATTCTTTGGAATGACACACATCATTTTGATAATTAACTAACAATCAATTATTTACAAAATAATTATATATAATATTAATTATAATATTGTATTGATTTTTTTAATTATCTTTTGTTATAATTCTTATTAACTAATACAGGTTGAGGAGAGTTAGATGACTATTACAGAGGCAGGAGCAGCAATGGCAGCGAGAGCTGCATGTTCAGCAGGCGTGGGAGCGGCCACCGGCGGCGGTTTTTTCATACGAGAACCAGCTATTTCTAGCATTGAAGAATTAACTGCATTCGCAGAACCCCTCACCTATGATATAGCTCCATCTGGAGATCCAATCCCTGCAGAAGCACAAGCTGATAGATATAAAGCAGAAGTAGAAAAAACCCTTAGCGATATCAGCGCCATCGCAAAACTCGAAGGACAACTTCAGAGAGGAGAAGGTCCAAGTGCTTTTGACGAGTTATCAAAAGAAACAAAGAACTACCTACTCGAAAAAGGTCGTGGCACCTCTTCACGTGAAGAGGCTCTTAGAGAGATCAATGATGGTGATAGAAGTCTTCTTCGTGCTGGACTAGATGCAACGAAAGCAATGCTAATACTCCGTTTAAACTTTTCACCTATCGATATCAACATTGCTCCTATTAGAGGACCTTACGCTGTATCTGGCGTGGGTAGAAACGAAGCAGATATACGTGAGTTAGGAGCTATTAAAACCGCTTTAGAAAATATGAGATCCGCTTTACATGAAGTTAGAACTGATGGAACATATATCGGAATCGATTTTACGAAACTTGAAGAAAACTTTAGAATACTCCCAGTTCATGTCAGAAATTATCTTCGCGGAGCTGTATACCATTCAAGTCAGGCAAATGGCAAAAGCGTCGGCGATGATTTTGGCGAACGAATACTCGATAACTTCAATGGTTTTGCTCTGATCGCAATACACTCACGTAGTGACGAGAGTAAAATTTTAGATAAAATGCTCGCTCAATATGAAGAAGCATACCCTACAAGAACATACACCTCGTCGATGGATCGGATTAGAACCATTGCACTTACTCAAGTTGAAACTGCGAAGGATATCGAGAGAATTCCTCGAAGAGCGCGTGTAGCAAAAGAGGTTGAGGCAGAGTTTATGAGCCGAAGTAAGCAGGTGGCTCAACTTCGTGTGCTAAGAACCCAATGCTCACATGCGGGAACATATGTTCATGAAGATAATGCAAGAGGGATCATTCACCGGCTCGGAGAACTAGCGGCTCAATCAGGCGACCCCCATATACTCCAATTCCTTATCAACGCATTCCACCCTGATCTTCCAAAACCAGCTACTTCTGGTAGAGACCTGGGTGATATCTCGCTTCTACGAAGAATAATCGCTCGTGCAGAAGACCCGGTAACAAGAGCTCCAACTTTGAGAACCGGACTTGATATGCTTATCGAGTATGCAGAGACTTCTGCTCTCCTTTCAACTATGGAATATGCGCTCACTCTAGGTGATGAGGCTCGTGTAGCTGCACTAGCTGGAACAAGCGGAATTGATATCGTTGAGCACACAATTGCTGATATGAGTGCACTACTTGCATCTCATCCGATAACTACAGAAAGAAACCGTATGAGAGACCGCGTACTCGACTTGCGAATTGAATTGGGAACAATGATTAGAAAGGCATCTGAAGAAATTCACCACAGCTACTGTGTAGAACGTGGAGAAATGCATGCGAAACGATCTGTTGATCCTGTACCGTCTCTTGAGGCCGTGCGAACAGATATGGGTATTGCTGACGATCCATCAATTGCAGGTAGAAAACTTAAGGTTTTAGTCACGTCAATCGAGACTGCAGCGTATAGCATCGGAGGTCTAGGACCAGCGGTGCACGGCGCAACTCAAGCATTACCATCTGATAAATATGACGCTGTTATCATGACACCATACCACAACAGTGTGAATGCTGATTTACGTGCACGCGTAGTAGCAAAGGTAGCAGGTGGTGACTTTAGTACAGTAACCCACTCATTTGGTGGAATTGAACAAACAGACCGACTTGTAGAAGTGGAGTTCAAAGGTGCAAAATACCTATTCCATATTGAAGGTGACCACATTGATGGGGAATTGCGAGACAAGCGATTATATAGAGTTGATGCGGGAGCTACCCTCTATTCAACAGGTGGATACGAATCAGAACTTTTACGCATGGCATATTTCTCGAGCGCCGTAGCAAAAGTTGCAATGTCACGCTTTGCCGATGGATTAATGTATGACAACGTTGTGATCAATGACTCTCACTCAGCAACAGCAATGAGGCTTCTTGAAGCAGATCATTACCAGGATCGTCGATATGGAAAAACGCCAGCATTTTCATTCATGGTACATAATAACGGCTTCCATACAAAACTACCGAGTCGACTAGCAAGAGACTGGGGTGAATCGGAATTCAATGCACACTGGTATGCTGTAAAACATGCTGATACTGTTGCTACTGTATCCCCTCACCATGCTGTAGAATTAATGGGACCTGAAGAAGGTAACTCTATCGAGGGTACCTATCAAGATCGAGCGTATGATGATGCATTCTTTGGCATATTAAATGGAATTAGTACAGCTGGTCATAACCCTGCGACAGACAAAACACTACGCTCAATCAGAGTGGTTGATTTAGAGGGAATGACATTCGAGCCAATGCCAGCATCGGTCTCAACATCCTATGAGCAACTCGGCGAAGTATTGAAAGCTGACTCGCATATCACCGTTGATGTGGCAGAAAGACTGAATACAGATCTCAAAGATTTGTTGGACAATCATAGTGATCTACTCCCTGATGTTGCGACACGTGATGAACTTACTGCACTACAAACTCGTCTTGAGTCAAAGTTCACTACGGCAACAGCCGCAGGAGAACTCGTTATCGATATCAGTGAATTAGAACCGAGTATCAGAAGTGCACAAGCAAAACTTAACACTGCAATACTTGAGAGTTCACTCGCATTTACCGAGCGAGATGAGCACATTGTCGAGAAAAAACGAATGAGTAAAAGAGTGCTCGAAACAATTTACAACACTCATTACAAAGACAAAGCCGGTATGCCTGGTTCAGAATCAAACATCAACTTTTTCGATGCTGATGGTAATGAACGCCCGGTAATGTTCTATGTTGGTCGCTATGACGCAAAACAAAAGGGACTACAACGATTTAGAGAAGCCCTTTACGCAGCTAAACATAATGGAGCAGTACTCATTGTAATGGGAACCCCAGAAGAAGGTGTCTTTGATGGAAGAACGGCATCTAGCTACCTGGACGAATTGGAAGATCTTTCTCGGTCAGAACGACCAGATGGAGATGCACCAGAATGGGGCGGAACATGGGTTATTAGAGAGGACAAAAAACAAGCAGGTGAAACTGCTAAATACCCATATCAAATGGGCTGTGGCGATAGACCAGGAATTGGTAACCTTATTAGAACCGCAGCTGATTTTCTATACTCACCTTCAAACTATGAGCCATGCGGGTTAACACCACCAGAAGCAGCGATGAGAGGAGCTGCTCTAGCCGTGACTAGAACTGGTGGATTTGTTGACTGGGTCGCAAAGGCTGGAGAAGGGAGCGCAACATTGGATCTCGGAGGAGATCATTACAGAGACCTTGCTAAGCTACTTACCGATTGGAAAACAGAGTATCGGGATAAACCAGTAGAACGAAAAGCCCTCTGCTCTCGTTTAATGGAGCTTGGTAAGGCATCAGACTGGAAGTTTGCTATCAGAAATTATGAATACATGATGGCAATTGCTAGACGACGCCGACACCTTAGAGATGCTCGTATTGTTCCAGCTATTGGAAGCACTACGATTCAAAAAGCGATCGAAAGCGCCCCGGTAGGATAAGAAGAGACGTTACATCACTTAAAACGGGTATCATAAATACCCGTTTGAACTCTTTGTATTAGTTATTATCGTGTTTTTACTATCATTTCCCTTCATCAAACAAGAAGAAGGGAAATGATAGTATGGAACGCGATTTTTTTTTAAAACCATTTCTCGTGTAAATATATATTCCGTGTGCTACATCAAATGAAAATGATTTACAAAGCGATATAGGTATGATCGAGCATCAAATTCTAAAAAAACTGAAAGAAGACTTAATCGCCATTCACTCTGATTGGCAACAAGCAGCACACGACAAAAACATTAGAAACGACCCTGCCTTTCTACAAAAATTTGCTGAAGATGTCCTTATTTTGGACAAAGATGCGCTTTCAGCTAAAAAAGTCGCACCCTGCAAAGATAAAGCAAGTTTGGTTCACCACCTTCTAAGTACTCCTTGGGGAGCTCCATTTATCAGTGATATGACACTACTTGAGGCCGCGCAAACATATCAATCAAACCCGACAATACCAGGCCCTTTCAATCTAATGGTTGAAAATTTTGCTAGATATGAGTCAGAATTCAAATCACAAATATTTGATATCTTTGACGACTTATCTGAGGAAATATGAAAAAAACAGCTATCCTACTTTCTATGTATGCCATACTTCTTACTGCCGGGGGATGTGTTGGTTACTTTGTAGCCGGTTCAACTCTTTCGCTTGTGACAAGTGGACTCTCTGCTGCACTTCTGTGCATAGGTGTCTACGCCCTCTTCACAGATAACTTCTGGGGATACCCTTTTTCTTTGGTTGTAACCACACTACTCTTTCTCTTTTTTGCATATCGATATGCAAAAACGATGGCAATAATGCCATCTGGAATGATGTCAGTAGTTGGGCTACTCTTTTTGCTAAGCACCCTATCTGCTATGGTCAAAGAAATAAAAAAACTTCGAGAGAAGCGCTCTTATTAATAAGAGCGTTTACTCGTAGCATATCTTTTTGAGACTTCATCCCAGTTGATATTATTGATAAAGGCATCAATATATCCTCCCCGATCGAGGCCATATTGGGTTAAATAGGCATGTTCCCAAACATCCATTACAAGAAGTGGCTCTCCACCAGCGAGATGATTCGTTGGATGCTCATTAATCCATACATTGAATAAACGACCTTCTATCGGGTCCTTGTATAGAATAACCCAGCCAATTCCCCTGATGAGCCCTGTCGCTTTGAAATCAGAGAGCCATGCATCATAGCTTCCAAAATCACGAACAATCTGTCTATATAGAGGATCGCGAGAAGAGAGTTTCGTTGTGTATCCCATATTTGAGAAATAGAGTTCATGCAAAATCATACCATCATACTCCCATCCAAAACGACGCTTCAGCGCTCCGTATTCCGCTGTTCTCGCTCTTCCTTTCGATTCAAGCTGTCGCAAAGTTTCAGCAAGGCCATTGGTGTTTTTTACATAGCCCTGATAAAGGGTGAAATGCATTTCAAGTAAATTCTTGTCAATTCCAGGTGTTTTTCCTAAAAGGTAATCAAAATTTTTAGCTTGAAATGTCGCGCCATAAAGATTCGTTACTGTGAAAATAACAAGGAAAAAACCCGTTGTAAAAATTTTATTTACTGCTTGAGTCATAGATGCTCCCCAAAAGGTATTATAAAAAGCGTTTTTGGTGTATAATACTCTATTGGGAGAGTCAATAAAAATGTTAGAAGGTTTAGCGCAGCCATTTACACACTATTCTCGGGAAAGCAGTCCTGCAGGTAAAAAAATTAGTGTAATATCAGCAACTACTGGTATGCCTGGTGTTACAAATCTGCTGCTTTTTCCTTTTGAAGCGGTGAACAATGTAAATGCGATTCGTACAGCGCACAAGGTTCGAGACAGAGAAAGTATGATTGATGCTACAATTAGGACTATCTCCGTTCCCTTCATGGTTGGTAATGGGCTTGGTGTTTCCTTTGACATGTTGACTGAAATTCATTTACTAACGCCCCACGCGTTCGCTGCCGTTTCATTAGGTGGCTCAATCGCTGGGATGGTAATTTGTGTACTTGAGCTCATTATCGAATCCTTGAGCCTTATTCAAGTACAGTTGTTCTCTAAACAAATCAACAAGAACCTTCTTGAAGAATCATCAAATATTTTGAAAAAACCAATTGAGGAACAACACAAATTTCTACTGAAAGTAGGAATGAAGCTCCACGACAACAAAGAAGCGTACACAGAAATTTTTGGTGAAAAAATTTATGAAGAATTTTTATTCGGTGTGCAAAAGCAATTAGCAGATGTCGCGAATGGAAAACCTATTGAGACTGCGATTAATGAATCACAAGCCCTCCTTGTCGGTTTAACACTCTCGTTCATCCAATCGAAATACCTTCAATTGACACCTAATGACCAAGCTGAGATCACAGAATCAATTCAAAAGCAGTTTCCAGAATGCACCGAAGAAGAACGACGCTCCAAAATCAATGAAGCAAAGAAAGATCTTCTTATCGGGCGTAAATCGATGTTATCAAGAAGAGTCTCAACCTGGCTCGCACAAGACTTGGAAGAAGGGATACTTCCTATTCTAAAAGACCTCACCTCTTCGTCCCCTGATCAGTTGAAAAAAGGGCTATCAAAAGCTGAAACGCTGATTAATCAAATACACATGCAGAATGACAAGAAAACACTTATTCACTCCGTTGGGATCGCTTGTCTCGTAATCCTCTTAATAGCGCTCACTTGTTCAACTTGTGGAGTTTCAGCTATCGCAGTGATTTCACTCTATTCGATTGGCTTTACGCTCGCTCTTGCTCGATTCATCCTGTACAAGGGACTACTTAAATCAAAAACATGGGAAATACACTGGGAAAAAGTCCCCCCCAAATGGTGTGTTGCTATTTCAAACTTTATGTGGGGCGCTCAAAAGGTAGAACCGAAAAAAATCAAACGAGTGAAGATTGAATCTCCACACAACTACCTAGATAGACACCATCAGTGGAAAAAGCTGGATCGACGTATTCAAGCCTACATTTAATGCAGTGTAAACGCCTTCTCATATGCGGCAGCACATGCCTCCATAACAGCTCCTCTCATCCCGCTCTCTTCTAGCACCTGTATTCCTTCAATGGTCGTTCCCCCTGGCGAACAATTCATCCATCGGAATTGTTGCGTGGAAAGTCCCTCTTCTTGAAGAAGCGCAACAGAACCCTCAACTGTCTTTTCAGCCAGTTCCTTTGCAAGATCAGCTTTGAAACCAAGTTTAATTCCAGCCTCAATGAGCCCTTCAAGGAAGACACAGAAAAATGCTGGCCCACCGCCCGTCACTGAAACAAACGCATCAAGCGCTTTTTCTGAGACAAAATAGGTGGATCCTAGATCTGCAAAGAGTTCTCTAATCGAAGTGCGAAATGATTCGTCAAATGCTGGATCATCTTCCACCCCAATGACACCCTTACCTGCATGCACTGGGAGGTTTGGCATAATACGAAGCGGTTTTGCGTTTGAAAAATGCATCTTTAGCATTTCGTAACTAATTCCAGCGAGCATACTGACAACGATTGCATCTTTTTGCAGCTCTTCCTCAAGGGTTTTTGCAAGCGTAACAAAATCCTTGGGCTTCACTGCAAGAAAAAGTACTGAACATTCCCGTGCCACTTCCAAAATATCGGTAGTGCCTTTCCCATTATATCGCTTTGCGAGCGATTGAACATGATCCTCTTTTCTATCGCAGAGGAGAAGCTCGTGTTTTTTGGACAAATGCTTTATGAACGCTTGTCCCATATTCCCACAGCCAATTATACCTACTTTCATCTACTCGGCTCCTTACGCAATTTTTTACCGTAATAAAACAGAGAATGATAAGATGCTAGGAAAAAAGGAATTTAGCATGATCACAAAACTCGCGCTGTCACTGGGAATTTTCGGTATTCTCTCATTCTTTTTTCTCGACCAAAAAATAGCACAGTATACGCTGCAACTTGGAGTCCGAACAACACTGGCCTTGAGAATGTTCACCTTTCTTTTCTCACCTGCGTTTCATATTTTGGGATCGACCGCTCTTGCTCTACTCGCCTATTTTCTAGCACTACCTCAAAGACTTCCTCTCTACACCTATGCACTCGCACAGGTTGTAGCGGGAACGACAGTGCAAGTAGCAAAAAACCTCATTGGGAGAGCAAGACCGCTGATTGCTGGACTTGACCCATACCTAGTCATGCCAATATCATTTGCGCCGCAGTACCATTCGTTTCCTTCAGGCCACGCATGTGTGTGTGCCACCATAGGTGCTTTATTTTGCTTTTTCTTTCCAAAGTACAAAGTGCCCATTCTCCTTACAGCAGTCATGTTACCATTGATCCGTGTCGTTCAGATGAAGCACTTTATGAGTGATGTATGTCTTGGTCTCTGTGTCGGGTTTCTCATAACCCAATCGACCATTTCACTTTTCTCTCAATTTATGGAGAAAAAAAGACCAGAACTTGTTCAAAAAGGGATACTAGCTCCCTAGTATGCCCTTCGTTGAAACCATCCACCCTTCTTCTGTTTTTTCCCAGATGAGCAGTATTTCTTTTTGATAAGGTCTTTGTTTGTTGAGTAGAGACCCACAAGCTTTGCATGGCCGAGCACATGGCCTCTCATGGCCTTCATTGCATCGTCCCCTGTGAACATCCCATCCTCAGGAAGGTTTAACCCCTCTACATTTAAGGCATAGATCGTATACGTGTATCTGTGCGCCTTCATATCGTTCCATGGAGGACAACCTCCATCGTAATCACCGTATACTCCTTCCATTTTTTTAGGGTCTTCATCCGAAAATTCCACTCTTTTAGAAAGAAACGACTTAAAGACGTTTGAATAGACATTTTCACCGGTTAGACCATATTTGGTTCTGCCAACAGGTTTTCCACCTTCAACAAACCCCTCAGATCCTGCTCCTTCGGGAATTGATCGAACATGTGATGGAATATTCACGAGAATCCAGTGATGAACAACTACTCTAGGAGCACTAGGGCTAATCACCTTATTTGGAAGGTCGAAATATGGAAGATCCACAGCGTCTGGATCGGTTACAATAATTGCAAATGAGCGTGTTCCAGCAGGTGGGTTATCCCATTCTAGTGGAGGACTGATATCAGCACTTTGCTCAATGTGCCCATTTTTAGCTGCCTTACAATACGTGAACTCCTCTGGAAGACAGTTTCCATTCTTAAATGCTGAACTTTCCAATGTAAAATCTGCAAAAACCACTGATCCAAATCCCAAGATTCCTAATAGCACCGCTTTCATATTAGCCTCAAAAAGTGACAAAAATCCTTTTGTAGCACATCAAATATTTTTTACATTAATAAATAGATCGTCCCATTTTGAGAACAAAGAAGTGAAGCATTTATCTCATTTATTATTAAGAAGATATAATATGCGTACATTTGGGCATAAAAAAATCGAGCAAGAACTAGCTTGCTCGATTTTTAAAGACGAGGAAGAAATTATCGTTAATTAAGCAGCAGCTTTTTTAACTCTTCTTCTTCGGCGAACTGTTTTTTTCGCAGCAGGTGCTTTAGCAGCTTTTCGTCCAGTAGACTTTCTAGCCGCTTTTCTGCGAGTAGTTTTTTTCGCAGTTTTTTTAGCTGCTTTTCTGCGAGTAGTTTTTTTCGCAGCTTTTTTTGCTGTTTTTTTCGCAGCTTTTCGTCGAGTTTTTCGGCGAACTGTTTTTTTAGCAGCAGGTTTTTTAGCAGCTTTTCGTCGAGTTTTTCGGCGAACTGTTTTTTTAGCAGCAGTTTTTTTAGCTACTTTTCTGCGAGTAGTTTTTCTCTTCGCAGTAGTTTTTTTTGCTGCTTTTCTGCGAGTAGTTTTTCTCGCAGCTGTCTTCTTAGCAGCTTTTTTTCTTTTGGTTGCCATATTCTACTCCTTTTGGAATTCCAACCTAATGAAGTTCGGAGATAAAACGCGCATACACACATTTTCGATTATTATCATCTCCAATTCTCATTATATAAATTAAAAAATATTTTTAAAATTATTTTTATTTCGTAATTAACTAATTTTAGGAATGATAAATAATAAATAGGCCCTGAAGCTATTTTGAACCAGGTTTGATCCGAGAACTTTTTTTTGATTTTTTTTTTCAAGGTCACTAGAATATCAGAATAATCGCTAAAACAACAGGTGAAGTCGCTGAATCTCAGCGAGTTAAGAAATACTAACACGTAATTCATTGATTTGTAGTGACTTATAGATAAGTCGATCTGTTAAGAAATAATTAATAAGAACATAGGGGCAATATTTGCACATTGAAAAAAGAACCCTCACAGTTTGGGTACTTATCCTGTTTAATGTTTCAATTATGGCATCACTGAGAAACCTTCCACTCGTCGCAGAGTTTGGTCTCTCTTTGGTTTTTTACTTCGCGCTCACAGCCATTTGCTTTTTAATACCATGCGCACTTGTATCTGCCGAACTTGCAACAGGATGGCCAAAAGATGGCGGAATCTACATTTGGGTCCGCGAGGCACTCGGAGACAACTGGGGATTTTTTGCTATTTGGATGCAGTGGGTACATAATATTACATGGTATCCAGCAATACTCTCTTTCGTAGGATCAACACTAGCGTTTGCCTTTTTCCCTTCACTCGCTATGAATCCGTATTTCATCCTTGGTATTGTTTTATTATTTTTCTGGGGAATGACTTTTCTCAATTACCTCGGGGTAAAAACCTCAGCGCTTGCCAGTTCAGTGGGCGTAATCATTGGTACGATTTTACCAGGCATATTTATTATTATTCTTGGCATCACTTGGCTTGCTGGGGGGCATACAACCCATATCACATTCAGCGCAAAAGCCCTGCTCCCCCAAACTGACATGCTCGATAACCTTACCTTTATCGCGGGATTGTTCCTCGCATTTGCCGGATTAGAGGTTTCAGCTGGGTATGCAAGCGCAGTAAAGGATCCTAGAAAAAACTACCCTCGAGCAATCATTGTTGCAGCCTGCATCACATTCTGCCTTTTTCTTTTGGGATCACTTAGCATCACTATGGTCATCCCGAAAAATGAAATTAGCTTAGTTTCGGGGGTTATTGAAACGTTTCGGGTTATTTTAAGCAGCTATGGACTTTCCTGGATGCTTCCAACAGTTGCAGTACTCCTCTCCGTTGGTGCTGTTGCTGAGGTTAACTCCTGGTTGATGGGACCAGTGAAAGCGCTCTACACAACCGTTGAGCATGGCAACCTCCCCCCTGTGTTTCAGAAACAAAACAAACACGGAATGCCTACCAATCTCCTTTTATTCCAAGCTGTGATCGTTTCTCTCGTTTCAGCAGTTATTATCCTCATTCCTGATTTAAGCGCCGCATATTGGATTTTAAGTGCACTGAGCGCGCAGATGTATTTGATCATGTATATTCTGATGTTCATTTCTGCAATAGTACTTCGGTATACCCACCCACATGTCCCCAGACTGTATGAAATTCCACACAAACACAAAGGAATATGGGTAGTGTCCGGAATTGGGATAGCAGCTTCTCTTTTCGGCTTTTTTATTGGCTTTCTTCCCCCAGCAGCATTCAATGTAGGAAATGTGGTCTTTTATGAGCTTTTTATGATACTATGCCTGCTTGTTATGTCTGCGATTCCACTCTTAATACATCAGTTTCGCAGCCCTTCATGGTTTAAACCGGATAGATAATGCAAGCTCCAGTTTACGAACAGATGCGTCCTACCTCCTTTGACGAAGTGGTAGGACAAGCTCACCTTGTCGGAGAAGGGGGAATTCTTTCTTCTTTGATTAAAAAGAAAAGGCCCCTTTCGTTCTTACTATGGGGACCTCCCGGTTGCGGTAAAACAACCATTGCACGTCTCTATGCTAACGCATTTTCGATTCCATTCTTTACCATTAGTGGCGCAGAGGGACAAGTCGCTGAAGCGAAGAAAATCATCAAGGAAATCGAGTCTTCTCCCCTCATCTATCCACATGCAATATTGTTTGTCGATGAAATCCACAGAATCAATAAAGCTGGACAGGACCTTTTTCTTCCATTTGTTGAAAAGGGAACGATCACATTGATAGCCGCAACAACTGAAAATCCCTCGTTTGTTGTGAATAATGCCCTTCTGTCGAGGATGCAGGTCTTTGAGATGAAAGAGCTCACTATGAATGATCTTCAAGCGGTTGTTTCGAGGTTTTTACAGAAAAATGGCACTATCGAAGTCACAAAGGATGCTCGGGAATTTCTTATTGCAAACGCTGGAGGAGATGCCCGATATCTACTTACCACCCTTGAATCACTCTCGTTATATTATTCTGGCTTAATTACGGTAGAACAGGTCGAAAAAGTCAGTCAAAGAAGAAGCGCCTCTTATGATAAGAAAGGTGAAGGGCACTACAACTTAATTTCTACCCTGCATAAAGCGGTGCGCTCTTCCGATCCGGATGCCGCTCTCTACTGGTTTGCTCGAATGGTACAAGCTGGTGAAGATATTCGGTTCATAGCACGTCGAATTATCCGGATGGCATCAGAAGATGTTGGCCTCGCAGACCCTCAAGCTTTAGAAATCACAATGCAAGCAGCGGCCACATATGAACGACTCGGCTCACCAGAGGGTGAACTAGCTTTAGCGCAAGCTGTTGTCTATCTAGCTTTGGCACCAAAGAGCAATGCAGTGTACACAGCGTACAAAAAGGCGCAGAAATATGCAGAAAAATTCGCTCATGAGAATCCCCCTAAACATGCACTCAATGCACCAACGAAACTTATGAAGAATCTCTCGTATGGGAAGGGGTATGAGTACGATCACGATTCAGAACATGGTTGTTCAGGACTTTCCTATTTTCCGGAAAATTTCGAAGATACACCAAAGTTTTATGTCCCTAAACAAAGAGGGTTTGAAAGGGAACTCGAAAAGAGGCTCGATTTTTTCCAAAAGATCAGATTGAACAAAAAGGAGCAGTAAATGGCAGCAAACAGCGTTAGGTCGTATACAGGTTCACAAGGAACAATGGAAAGAGACTCTTGTGCGGTGGTAGAAGAAACCTTAGATGAATTTGAAGAGATCACTGAACGCACAGGGAATGTGGCTCTTGGCTCTCTCGCTTTTACTGTGTTTTCTTGCTTTCTTCTTACCATCGAAAACATCCCATTTGAAACCAGATGCACTCTTCTTGGTGTTGGCGTAGGAATGTCTATAGGAACGGGTGGAGCCTATCTCGCTCTCAAAAGAGTTTGGACTGGACATGCAAATGAAATGGTACCATTTAATGTAACTCACTTCCACAATGAGTGATTCGACTAGAAAGACAGGAAGAGGCGATGGCAGCAGCGATACATGCGAATGACTTTGATGGAGTAGATCCGTTTCGGTGTGATTTGGAGGGTTATCATCATCATGCAGAGAGGGCAAGGATAGTAGCGCTTGCGCTCGGTATTATTACTGGAATTGCAGCTGTTTGGCCTGCTGAGAGTGATGAAGGAGAATTGAATAAGGCTGTTGTAACGGCAATCTTTGCAGGAAGTGCTTTTGGAGCATATGTTACAGGATGCCTACTTGACTGTGCGCACCTTCATTTTCTAGAGACTATGTAGAAAGACTTACCCATTTGTGAAGTTACGCAAATAGGCAAACTGTGAGCTATTTGGAAGGCGCAGGTCATGGTTGAAGTTAGAAGCCACCCAGTTATAATTTTCTTCTAGAAGCTCGAAGTTTCTTTTTTCTGAGTAGTATTTGATTTGGTACTGAAGCCATTTGAGCTGATCTGAGAGTCTATCTTTAACAAGACCATCATCTACCTTGCGAAGCAGGTACTCTCCCATCTGATCACATTGTTTGTTGATTTCCTGAACGTATTCGAGCTTCCCTTGGGATACGGGCTCCATAACAAATCTCCTCTTTATATTTTTTATTATTACAAAGAGTTAATTATTATTAAAGCATCAATCTACGTTACTAATTAATTTATTGTTTCGTTTTAATTTATATGGAATTACAAAATCTGTAGCTACAGCTTCTTTTCTTTGCTTGATCCCCTCTTTTGTCAATGAAAGAGGCACTTCACCTTTTGCATCGATAAAGAGAAGTGAGTTCGTAGCTCCACCATGGAGTACGAGTTGCTCTCTACTCGGCGAGTAAAAAAGAACATGTGGGATCGAATCACTTATTCCAAGTGAAAGTGACGGATAGGACGCACTTCGAAAAAAGCCAAGGGAAGGATCGTTCCCCCCTTTCATCAACGCAGACACATTTCCCTCTGCATCACCTAGACCAATCGCACCGGTCTCATCATGTCCTGTAAACATAGTAGTTACAAGCTCGCCTTTTCCATTTTTAAGCATAACAGCCGCGGTTTCTCCACCTTGAATCCGAATTCTGTCAACACCATTTGCGTCACGAAGAACGAGCGCTCCCCCCTCATCAGTTGCCATGAGTTCCACAAGGGTTTTACCGCCATCGTTTATGAGCGCAAATGTTGAATTTCCCTCTGATTTTTGGGTAAAAAAGAAGAAGACAAGCACTCCAAGGATAATGGTATTGAAAATAGTGAGGATCCCATATAGGGATATTTTGCGAGGTTGTTCCATACTTTTTTGGTATAGGATAGTAGAAGATATTTCGCAAGGTTCTACTTTACCGTAGCAAGCTCTCTTTTTGAACCTTTCTCGATCCACATGCCATGTGACTTGATAAGGTCAATAAGCCGCTCATCAGCTATAGCTTCAGGGATATTTCTTTCTACGCATTCTTTCCCAACGTAGAGATCAACCATGCCAGTTCGTGAACCAACATAGCCAAAGTCAGCATCGGCCATTTCGCCTGGACCGTTCACGATACAACCCATGATCGCAATTTTTACACCCGGAAGGTGTGCTGTTTTCTCTTCGATCCGCTTTGTCACATCCATCAAATTAAAAAGCGTTCGACCGCAGCTTGGACACGCGATATATTCTGTCTTGCTCATCCGCATACGGCACCCTTGCAAGAGGGAGAAACTCATTTTTTCTCGGAGATCTATAGGTAAATCTGCATCGATACAAACACCTTGCGCAAGCCCTTCCATAAGCGCACTCCCCATTTCAGCACCAGCTTGGAGTGCGATTTCGTTCAGCGTCCCCTGGTATTTCTTTTTGAGGATAACAATCCCATCCGTTTTATTAAGTGCTCGAGCAACTCGAGTACAATTTCCGCTACATTCAACAATGAGCGGCGAATCGGTACTCTCAGCATCAACGAGCTGTTCTGAATGTAGGTACGTATCAGCCTCACCCTGCCCCTTGTCACCTTCTTGAAGAGAGACAAGTACAGTTCCTTTTTCATTCGTCTTGATATCCTTGCTTGTGTGTAAGGAATAGGAGCCAAGCTCAGGCTTGAGCATAAGAAGGGTTTTACATGCAGGAATTTCGTCAACTGGGTCTTCAGCAAGTGAAACACGTATAGTATCTCCAAGACCATCGAGAAGAAGCCCTCCAATTCCAGCCGCTGATTTGATCCGACCATCAATACCCGCGCCTGCTTCTGTTACACCTAGGTGCAATGGGTAGTCCCACCCCAGGACATCCATTTCATCTACAAGCAAACGATACGCCTCATTCATCACAAGTGGATTCGATGCCTTCATAGAGAAAACAAAATTGTGATAGTCAAGTTTCCTACACACTCGAGCATATTCAAGCGCAGATTCAACCATACCCTTCGGGGTATCTCCGAAATGTGACATGATCCGATCTGAAAGAGAACCGTGGTTTGTTCCGATTCGCATAGCCCGTTTATACTGCTTACATTTCTCAACCAGGAGTGCAAACTTCTCTTCAATTCGCTTTAGCTCATCAGCATAGCTTTCTTCGGTATATTGCAATGACTGGAACGTTGCTCTTCTATCGAGATAGTTGCCCGGATTGATACGAACTTTGTCAACAAATTCAACAACGCGAAGTGCTGCAGGTGGATAGAAGTGAATATCAGCAACAAGTGGAGTTGAATACCCTCTTTGAAGCAGCCCATTTTTTATGTGTTCACATGCATCAGCCTCTTTCTTTCCCTGCACAGTAACGCGAACGATTTCACACCCGGCGTCTGCTAGAGCCACAGCTTGATCAATGGTAGCGGCTATATCGCTTGTTTTAGTGGTCGTCATAGACTGTATTCGGACAGGGTTCTCCCCTCCAATACCAACATCTCCAACCAGGACTTCTCTTGTTTTTCGTCTCATAGGCCAACTAGGGTATCACACTTGGCTGCCAGAATAAAGTCGCTTTTTGTCAGCCCTTTAATTTTATGCGTCATAAGTGAAATTTTTACTTTGCCCCACCCAAGGTAGATATCTGGGTGGTGCCCCTCTTTTTCAGCAACCTCGCCAACTCTATTAACGAACGCAAGCGCCATCGCAAAGTCTTTGAATGAGTAGCTTTTTTCGATTGTCTTGTCATCGATAAGTTCCCATCCGCTGATCTGCTGCATAAGGGGTTGTAACTCTTCCCTCGTAAGAGGAGGTGTCCCTTTTTCACACGGTTCACACTTTTTTTTGCTGAGCTCTTCCATATTGTTTCCTTTGTACAAATGCGTATGTTTCTCCCCATGGATATAGAGCTGGAATTGTATGAAGAAGCTCCCATCCCTCTATCCTCTCAGATATTGTTATTACAATCGCCCCTTCGCAAAACAGATCAACAACGTTGAGGAATTCGCTTGAGTTTGAAGTAACCACATACCAGTAGTATATCGCCTTTTGATCCAGGTGATTTTTGTAATCATCGAGGTAAAATTCAGTCCCTTCAACCGGGTGTTTTTTTGCTTCGCGGATATATGAAGGAACAAGATCTATTCCTTTCGCAGTACAACCAAACAGCGCGTTTACAAAAAAGCAGAGCCTTCCTCTACCACAGCCGAGGTCAACAAAGGTATCTTTCTCAGTTACTCCAATAACCCGAAGAATCGATTCAATCGTTTGCAGTGGAGTCTCTCCGTAAATTCCTTCAGCAGCTTCTTTTCCGAAATATTTTCGACATTGTGAATAGGAATTAGATACGAGATCCCGCTTTTTGAGCGACCAATCAATCGTAGTAAACCGGTGTAGCGTTCGATACCTCCTCAGCGCATCAAGCTCAAAGAGTGCATCTCTAATATGGGACCAAATAACCATAGAAGAAAAGTACGACGAATGAAGAAAAAAAGCAACGGTTGAAAAAAGGAAGAATACATCCTAGGAAGGTAGCGAATCTTCCTAGGATGTATCTTTACCAATTTATGACCTGTCCCGGTTCAAGAATTCGGAAGCAATGTGGATCGAGTCCCGCTTCTTTCATCGATAGGTAGAGATCATAAGGAGGCTGATCGGATGGTTCCATTGACAGCCTAAAGGTCTTCCAGTGCATTCCAATACTCAGCTTGGAACGCACATCTTGGTGAACGGCAGTAGCTTGTTTAGGATTCATATGCACCGTTTGCATAAATGAACTTGGCACATATGTTCCCACAGGGATAAGAGATAGGTCCATTCCACCAAATCTCTCACCGATCTGTTTAAAATCATACTGGTTATATCCAGAGTCTCCGCAGAAGTAGAGTCTTTTTGCAGGCTTCTGTTTGCGTGAGAAGTCAACAACGTATCCTGCCCAGAGCGTGTTGTCTCTATCAAAAAGTCCTCTTCCGGAGAAATGCTGTGTTGGCACAGCAGTAATTTTTAACTGAAGTTTTTGCTCTTGGAAAAGATGTTCAGATCCTTCCCACCAGGAAAGCTCAACAACGTTTTTCATCCCTCTTTTTTCGAGCCATTGCTTAACTCCAGTCGGTACAACCCATACGCAGTCAGGATTTCGCTGATTCAGGGTTTGTACAGTAGCTTCATCGAGATGATCGTAATGGTTATGACTGATAAGCACGAGATGAATAGGAGGCAGCATATCTAATTGAATCCCGGGTTCATGCCCCCGTTTCGGTCCTATGAAGGAAAAAGGAGAGCAACGCGTGCTCCAAATTGGATCGGTTAAAATATTGCATCCGTCGCAAGAAACATAAAAAGTAGAGTGATTTATCCATGACGCATGCGGCTCATCGCCACTGTGTGCTTCTTTTGGATTTGGATAAGAAAAATCATGAGGAACCTGAGCGAGCGGAGCTTCTTCGTTGTAGTATCCGAGCTGCAGTAGAAGGAAGTCGTAAAGCGATCGCTTAGAACTTTTGAGGTATGGATTGACATACTTGCCATTTACTTTCCGTACCGTAGGACACGCTTTGCTAAAAGGGTCTACCTTCATTCATTATCTCCTCTATTTATTTTTTAATAAATTAAAGGAATTATTTCAAATGAAAAGGGGTAATTATTTTAAATTACCCCTGAAAATTGTTTATAACAATTTAATTATGAATGAGATCGATATTTTCCAAGATTGGAGGTCGCTCCTTTCTTTGTTCCTAATAATGGTAGTGAAAGCACCAACCTAAAGTGTTTTAGGAATTACCATTGATATATTAGGAGGACCATAGAATTGAATAGGGCCAGGGCAAAGGTAGGCATCCTCTTTTTCCCACTGCTCTCGATGTTCAATAAATTTTTTAAAGGGCAAGCCATTGAGATCTACAAGTGCTTTTTTTATAACTGCCTTACGCTTCCCTTTTCTCATTTCGAACGTAAAGAGGGATGGTATAGGGACACCGGTTACCTTCCACTCATCTACAGGTCCGCGGAGTCCTTGCAGAGAAGCCATGTACCCATTTTTCTTTTCGCGAACAAGAAGCGCCGCGACGTGTCCAAGCGCATAGCAGTATGTTGCATCAAAAAGCGAAGGATACCCAGACCTCCCCTCATATCCAAAAAAGTGTTGGACTGGAGAAAACTTCCCCTGAAAAATTCGAGTCTTTAATTCATTTTTCACAAGTTCAATAAGAAGTTTTTCTGTCTCGATGTGTGATACTTGAACATTTCCGTGGGGATCTCTATCGAGGAGGAGCTGTTTTTGAATTCCCTCAGGTAGCAAATCGAACGTTTTTTTCACTTCGGAAGGGAGCGCATCAACGTTTCCTTCTTTTCCTAGAACGTCGTTAAGCACAGAAATGAGCTCTTTCATTTCCGGTATAAATTCTATGAGTCCCTCTGGAATCAGAACGATACCGTAATTTTTTCCCTCTTTGCTTCTTTTTTCGACACAATCAGCGAGGTCAGACACAACTGCTTGAAGCCCTGTTTTATGTTCCGCAATTTCTTCAGAAATAAAGGTGTAGTTTGGTTGTGTTTTTAACGCGCATTCGAGTGCTATATGGGAAGCTGAACGCCCCATAAGTTTAACGAAATGGAAATACTTCTTCGCAGAAAGTGCATCTTTCCCAATGTTACCAATCATTTCTGCATAGATTTTTGTCGCAGTATCAAACCCAAATGAAATCTCAACGTCTTCTGTTTTTAAATCACCATCGATAGTTTTAGGGACACCGACAACAGTCGTTTCGCAGCTGTTAGAAACAAGGTATTCGCCAAGAATAGCTGCATTCGTATTTGAATCATCTCCACCAATGACAACTAAGCCATCGAGAGAGAGCTTTTTAATCACCGCAAGAGAAGAGGCTAGCTGCTCATCTGATTCAATCTTCGTGCGACCAGACCCAATGACATCGAAACCACCAGTATTTCGATATCCAGATAAAAGCTCAGCCGTTAGCTCTTGATATTTCCCTTCGATAATTCCGCTCGGACCACCTAGAAAACCAATAAGTTTTGATGAGGGGTCGATCTTCTGTAATGCATCAAATAACCCTGTAATTACGTTGTGCCCACCAGCTGCTTGCCCACCTGAGAGGACAACCCCAACGGTCAGCGCCCTTTTCGAGCCGCTTGCTTTTTCTAAATGAACCTTTGGAAGACCAAAAAGATGTGGGAGCGTCTCTTTTACTTCCTCATTGTGAGATAAACCTTCCTTTCCATCGACGAAAGAAACAATATCGAGGTCTTGTAAACAGTGTGGAAGCGTGGGTTGATAGGCTATTCGCTCTTTATATAATTCGTCCATGAACTAACATTCGGGTAAACTTACAGGTATCCGGCCATCTTGCTTTATTTCTGTAAATTTCGCAAGACCACCTTCGCTCGTTTCCTTATATTTGTTCATCATGTCTTTTCCAGTCTCATACATCGTAGCGATAACCTCGTCGAGTGAGACGTGGTGTTCGCCATTTCCACGAAGAGCAAGCCTTGATGCATTGATTGCTTTCAGAGCTCCCATAGTATTTCGTTCGATACATGGTATTTGCACAAGCCCAGCGATCGGATCACAGGTAAGCCCAAGGTTGTGCTCCATTCCAATTTCTGCAGCATGTTCAATCTGCTGCATTGTCCCACCAAGAGCTGCTGTTAAACCACCAGCCGCGAGTGAACACGCAACACCAACTTCACCCTGACAGCCCACTTCAGCCGCAGATATCGAAGCCTTTTGACGGTAGAGTTGACAGAGCGCACCTGCTGTAAGTAGAAAGGTAAGTACTCCCTCTTCGTCAGATTCATCGATAAAATGCGCGTAGTAGTGAAGCACAGCTGGAATAACACCAGCCGCACCATTCGTAGGCGCAGTAACAATCCGGCCACCCGCAGCATTTTCTTCGTTTACTGCAAGTGCGAAAAGCGATACCCAATCCATAACAATTGATGGGTCTTTTGTAACAAGCGCTTGTTCATCCATTAGCTTTTTGTATAACCCTGGAGCACGTCTTTTTACCTGTAAACTTCCAGGAAGCACTCCTTCTGTTTCACACCCTCTTTTGACAGAGGCTTGCATCACATTCCAAATATGGAGAAGGTCTTGTTTAATACTCTCTTCATCTCGCCACACTTTTTCGTTTTCAAGGGCAATTTGCGCAATTGTCAGTTTATATTTTTCAGAGAGAGCGAGGAGCTCAGCTGCAGTTTCAAAAGCATATGGAACTGCATCATATTTTTTCTTGCTCGTACCTTCAATATCATCGTGGGAAACAACAAAACCGCCCCCGATGGAATAAAACAACTTCTTCACTTCACGTCGCTTCATCCGAAGGGTAAATCGCATTGCATTGGAGTGGTATGGTAAAAAAGTTCCCTTTCGAAACAGTAAATCCCTTTCGATTTCAAAAGGAATTTCGGCCCCTAAAATTCGGAGTGTTTTTTCATTTTTTATCCGGTCGACATACTGAGTAATGCTGTCTGGATCGACGCCCTCAGGGGTGTGACCTTCTAAACCAAGGAGTAGCGCTATATCCGTACAATGCCCTTCACCCGTCGCTGCAAGTGAACCGAACAACTCTACTTTAATATGCTCTACGTCTTCGAGGAGTCCTGCGACATGTATATCGTGGATACACATTCTCGCCGCTCTCATGGGCCCTACTGTATGCGAACTCGAAGGCCCGATTCCAATTGAAAAAAGCTCAAAAATACTTACTACCATATTCAAACTATTATTTATTATTTCTGCTGAGCATAGCAATTTAATAAAAAAAGAGCTAGTAGCGTTTTTATCTACTTACCAATTCTTTGAATATGGTCGGAGGGGAACATAACAACGTTAATAACAGTTCCAATGATCACCAAGACGACTCCAATCACAGAAATCTTAGAGGGAATCAACGCGAAAAAACTCGCATCGATAACAAGAGAAAAAATAGATGAGGAATATGAAAATGGACTAAGCACCCGGGATGGACCATACTTGAGCGCCTGTGTCACGAAAAGCTGAAACAGATACCCTGTAATCCCAACTCCAATGAGTACAGATAGCACAACTACATTGTATGACGTTAGATAAGGTGTAGAAGTAAACAGCAAAGTAACAATAGAACCAAAAAGACCCACTGCGAAATATGAAAATGTGATAACCCGAGTTGAATCAGTTCTATGGAGCACTCGAACACCAATTACACTAACACCACCTAGAATCGCAGCTATTAGCACAAAGAGCAAACCTGGTTGCACCTCTTCTCCAAAAGGATTAACAACACACACAATGCCAAGAAGTGCGATACCTAGCCCCGCCCACAACCTATGCAGAATAGGTACACCAAGCCAAAGGCGCGCAATAAGAGGGAGAAAGAGTGGTGTTGAAAAGAAAAATGCAAAGACGAGACCAGAGTTATAATACTTAATTGCAACGAAAACAATCATGAGCGCAAAATACGCCACAAGTGATCGAATGAGGAGCAGGGACCAATTTTTAGGTCTCGCCGTTCCTGCCTCACCACGCACGACAAAGCTCACAAAGAGCGATATCAAAAAGCAAATGAGAAACCGTATAAAAACAATAAACTCGACCGTGACATCTTCTTTAAGTAACCGTACTCCAAGACCTTGGATAGACATTAACAATCCACCCAAAAGCATGTATCCGATACCGGGAAGAAGCGCCTTACTTTTACTCATTAATCAGTCCTTGAATTTAAGCTTCAGCATATAGTATCATTTTTATTTTCTAAAGGCGGAAGATGAAATATATTTTTATTACTGGAGGAGTTCTTTCCTCTCTTGGCAAAGGAATTACCTCAGCATCAATTGCAACACTTCTCGAAAGCCGCGGTTTAAAAACAGCGCTTCTTAAACTTGACCCCTACCTTAACGTTGACCCAGGAACAATGAACCCATTTCAGCATGGGGAAGTGTATGTTACAGACGATGGAGCTGAAACAGACCTGGACTTAGGTCACTACTACCGTTTTTCTAAAACCCCTCTTTCAAAAGCTTCGAATGCAACCTCTGGACAGATCTACGACACGGTGATTAAAAAGGAGCGTAAAGGGGAATACTTGGGAAACACTGTACAAGTAATCCCACATGTAACCGATGAAATCAAAAGAAGAATCCACCGGTGCGCTACTCAGGAAAAAAACACCGACGTAGTACTTGTTGAAATCGGCGGTACCGTTGGTGATATCGAATCCCACCCATTCCTAGAAGCGATACGACAATTCCGATACGAGCAAGAAGCAGACTGTATCAACATTCATTTGACATACGTTCCATTCATTAAAGCAGCAGGCGAAGTAAAAACGAAGCCAACACAACATAGCGTACAAACACTTCGAGGGATCGGAATTATACCCGACATCATTCTGTGCCGATGTGAAAACCCACTTACTGATGACGTTAAACGAAAGATCAGCCTCTTCTGTAACGTGCCACCCGATGCTGTCTATGATGTGCCTGATGTTGAAAACACCATCTACGAAGTTCCTTTTGAGCTTTATGATCAAAACCTCGACAGCGACCTTATCGACCTTCTACACCTGAAAGCTGGAAAAGTGCAACTTTCCGACTGGGAAGATGTGGTGGACGCACTCATCAATCCAAAAAAGACGGTTCGTGTAGGACTGGTTGGAAAATACGTCGAGCATCAAGACGCATACAAGTCCGTCGTAGAGTCGCTCCTTCATGGTGGAGTGGCCCATAAAACACACGTCGAAATCGTGCCGATCTCTTCTGACGATGTCGAAAAAGCCAAGTCCATTAAAACCCTTTTTAAAGGATTAGATGGCATATTGGTTCCTGGTGGATTTGGTGCTCGTGGTTGGGAAGGAAAACTCAGAGCTGCACAATACTGCAGAGAAAACAACCTTCCCTATTTTGGAATATGCCTTGGGATGCAAGTACTCGTTGTTGAATTTGCAAGGAATGTTGCAAAACTCAAAGATGCCAATTCGACCGAAATGGATCAAGCGACCAAAGAGCCTGTCATCTCTCTTCTTTCAGAGCAGGAACAGATTACTTCTCTTGGAGGGACAATGCGCCTCGGTAGTTACCCTTGTAAACTCAAGAGTAAAACCAAAGCGCATGCCGCATATGGGAAATCCCGCATTGATGAAAGACACAGACACCGATACGAATTTAACAACGCATATGAAGAGGAACTAACCTCCCATGGCCTTGTCATTTCAGGTACATTTGAAACTGAAGACCTCTGTGAAATCGCCGAAGTTGAAAGCCATCCATGGATGGTCGGAGTTCAATTCCACCCTGAATTTAAGTCAAAGCCAACTGATCCCCACCCACTCTTTAAAGCCTTCGTTGGAGCAATGCTCAAGCATGGCTAGGATTTATGCTATCGATTATGGGCGAGCTCGAATCGGACTTGCCCACTCTGACAAATCGCAAATTATCGCATCACCAGCTGCTACCGTAAAAGCGGGAAAAACCCTCACTCTCAGCGTTGACGCCGTACTCAAAGAAGTAAAATTGGACGAATGTGACTGCTTTGTGATCGGGCTCCCACTCCACATGTCGGGAAAGGAAAGTGAAATGTCGCAAGAAGTGAGAAAGTTTGCTGCAATCCTTGAAGAACGATCCGGGAAAAAAGTCCATTTCTTCGATGAACGGATGAGTTCAATGGAAATTGACCGAACAATGAGAGAAAACTCAATCAACAGAAGAAATCGAGCGAAAGTTAAAGACACCTTGAGTGCAACACTTATTCTCCAGTCATTTCTCGAAACACTCTAAGTTACATAGCCATTTCTACATCCCACGTGCCACCATAT
>Ga0070728_10001667_pt1 | contig 31742 bp, 31 predicted proteins | sample tdDd471_FD_66723 | JGI IMG/M metagenome (GOLD analysis project Ga0070728, IMG submission 66723) | Marine sediment microbial communities from the Atlantic coast under amendment with organic carbon and nitrate - tdDd47.1 | ecosystem: Environmental > Aquatic > Marine > Coastal > Sediment | place...
TGTTCGCCCAGGATCTGCGATAATTTATCACCCCTACACAATGCATACCGAAGACATTTTGCATGGGAATGAAACTAGATTTAACCTCGAATTTCGCGTACTACCACATGACTAACCTTCCTTCTTATGGAATAGGAACATTACCGTTCGGGATTTCTGTTTCGAAGCCGAAGGCAAAATTGCTGATTGAAATGGCTTTGGAATGTGGAGTTACTTTTTTTGATACCTCTCCCCTCTATGGGAATGGTCATTCCGAACAAATCCTTGGTGCTGTTCTTCCAAAAAATAATGCTCCTTTGGTTTCAACAAAGGTAGGGTTAAAAAAAGTAACGCGAAGCGACGGGGGTTTTGGCGTAGCTCCTGTAAAATTAGATGAAAAAAACATCCGAAAATCCGTTGAACAAAGCCTAATAAACTTACAGCGTGATCATATCGATTTACTACAGCTTCATGCCTATGATTCGACGACACCACTTGAAGAAACGCTCTCAGCCCTCGAAAAACTCTATGGTGAGGGAAAGATTAATGCATTTGGTTGTTCAAACTATTCCCCAACGCAAGCAAGAGAGTTATTTCGACTTATTCGCAAGCAAAACATCTCCTTTTTTTGGTCTATGCAATGCCACTATAACGTGATAGAGCAAAGGGTTTCAAAAATTTTTGCCCCCCTCTGCGAAAAAAATGGAGCCCAACTTATTATCAATAGAGCTCTTGCAAGGGGAGCCCTCACCGGTCAATACACGAACCTTGAAAAGCTGCCCATAGGAAGTAGGGCCTATAATAGCTTACGGATACAAAAATGGCTTACTAAGCAGCGCCTCCAAAGTATAAAGGTATTATCGGAAGCGATTAGTCCATTCAATGTCACCCTGCTCGAGGCTTCCCTCGCATGGTTAAGGAACAAGCATCCCTCTTGTACAATTTTACTTGGAATTAAAACTCCAGAACAATTAGAACTATCCCTTCGAGCAGAAAGCTTTGCTCAAGACACATCTCTTATTAATACAATTGATCAAACTTTAGCACAGGAACAACATGTCTTCTCATCCCCTCCAAGATATCTTGAAAAATGACCAAAAGGTTGTTTTTCTTACAGGAGCTGCGCAAGGAATTGGCTCATTTATCGCAAACTGTTTCGCCCAAGAAGGCTATTTTGTCGCTTTCGCAGATGTGAATAGGGAAAAAGGGGTAGCTAAAGAAAAAGAACTCCACGAAAAGGGTTTCACATCAAAATACTACTATAGCGACTTATCAGATGAAAAAAGCGTGCGTGAGCTCGCAGAAATGGTTCGTGCTGACGTTCCTCAAATTGATGTTATTGTAAATAACGCTAAGATACCGTCGAGAGAAAAAGAAGTTCTTCCAAATATCGAGAATGAATGGGATGACTCATTCAAAGCAATGCTCAAACATCCAATTCTTTTTTCCCAACTTGTTTATGATCTTCTACAAAATAGTAAAAATGCCTCCATTATTTTTATCGGATCTACCAACGCATTTTATATTTCACAACAACCAATGTCATATCATGTTGTCAAAGGGGCTCTCTTACAGACTACTCGGTATCTTGCATGTGAATACGGGAAAGACAATATTCGAGTGAATTTACTTCATCCAGGGGTAGTAGATATTCCAGATAGAGTAAAAAAGAAAAAATCACCGCAGTATTTTGATACTATTGAACGCGTTATCCCATTGAAAAGAATTGCTATGGCTGAAGAAGTGGGCCATTCTTGTGTATTTTTAGCTTCCGATCAAGCTAAGTATATCACTGGAATAAGTATGAATCTTGATGGTGGTGAACACCTTAAAGATCACTTTCACCTCGCATATTCAAATGCTATGAATGGAGAAATTTCATGATAAATTGGTGGAACACATCTCTTGGAGAAGAGGAAAAAGAAGAACTACTACTCGCTTTTTCAGAGCGCAGAATTACAATGTCTTCTTCTGTGCAAGAAGCAGAACGACTCTTTGCTGAAATGCTTCAGGTCCCATATGCAGTCATGACAAATAGTGGAAGCTCAGCACTGCTTATCTCGCTCCTTTCACTTGGACTTGATAGAGATGTAGAAGTCATTACCCCCGCTATAACATGGATAGCTACCCCACAGGCGCCTGCGCTTCTTGGACATAACGTTAAAATCTGTGATTCTCTGCCTGATGCCCCAATTATTGACACCGATCATCTAGAAGAGCTCGTTACAGATAAAACCAAAGTAATCATGCCGGTTCACTTGAATGGGCGATATTGCGATATGCAAAAAATTAAGGAAATTGCATCAAGAGTTGGTGCCTTTGTTATAGAAGATGCATGCAAAGCTCTTTTTTCGAAGCGAGGAGATTCCTACTTAGGCACTCTTGGCGATGTTGGCTGTTTCTCATTGGGGATGATCTCCCCTGTTTCTGTTGGATATGGAGGCCTTCTGGTTACCCATGACAAAAACATCTATGAGCGCGCAAAAAAAATTCGAGATCATGGCGTGCGACGAGAGCCTGAAGCCTACGAATTTCTCGGATTCAATTTTAAAATCTCTGATTTGCTCGCTTCCCTTGCACTTCCTCAGCTGAGAAATATGGAGCTGAAGAAAAAGAAGTTTTTAACTATTCACGATTATTACTGCGATAATATTTTCCATCCGAATATGGGCATACTCCCGATAGATAAGAAAAAAGGATCTCTTCCTATCTATGTTGAAGCCGTTTCAGAAGAACGAGAAGCGATTGTTGATGCCCTTTCCGCGAAAGATATTCATGTCTCTCGGTATCACCTTCCAACATTCAATGCCTCATATCTCAACCCAACTGGAAGTTTTCCAAATGCAGAAAAATTAGCAAAAAAATGCTTTATCCTTCCTTCAGGACCTTCTCAGAAAATGGAAGATATTAGTCGAGTAGTAGAAACCATTAACTCAATTGAGCTTTTAGCAAAGGTGTAACTAATGAATGTAATCGTAATTGCCGCAACAAGTGATATCGCCACTGAACTTTGTGTGAGATGGAAAAAAATAGGCTATCAGGTCACAGGGACATACTTCTCAAAGTCATCAAATTATGAAATGCTCACTGAAAATGAGGTCCCTCTTGTTCATTGTGATTTAAAAAAACACGATTCAATTGATGAAGCAGCCAAAAAAATTGAAGAGATAGCACCTGCTTGGGACTCTATTATCTTTGCCCCTGGAACCCAAGAGCCGGTTGGACCTTTTGCCAAGGTTTCGATTGACCAATGGTCTGATTCTATACAAGTTAACTTTGTGAACCAGTTGCGACTACTCCATCGACTTCTTCCAAATCGCAATCCTACAAAAGAAGAAAAAAGCGTCATCTTTTTTGCTGGTGGTGGAACAAATAACACGGTGCTTAATTACTCTGCATATACCGTTTCAAAAATTGCGCTCATTAAAATGTGCGAACTCCTTGATTCAGAAATAGAAGATGTCAAGTTTTCAATACTTGGGCCAGGTTGGGTAAAAACCAAAATTCATCAAGCAACGATTGAAGCTGGAGAAGGTTTTGCCGGAGCTAACTACCAGAAGACGAAAGAAAAACTCTCATCTGATGAATGTGTTCCTGTTGATAAAGTGCTCGATTCAATTGAGTGGATAATGCAACAACCGAAGAACGTCGTCGGAGGAAGAAATTTCAGTACCGTATTTGACAGGTGGGGAACGCAAGAACTCTCTTCTCTGCTTTCCGACAATCCTGATCTATACAAGTTAAGAAGATATGGAAACGAGGCGTTAGTTAAAAATTGACTTTTTTAACTGAGCTGATTTACAACAATTAACCAAAATTTTTGGATGTTATGACGAAAAATTCTCTTCAAGTAAATGCAGACTTACGAAAAAAAATTGTTGAAATGGTCTATGCCTCAAAAGAGGGACACATTCCAAGCTCTTTTTCAATCGTTGACATCATAGAATTTTTGTACGCTCATGTGCTTCGCTATGATGCAAAAAAACCCTCTTGGGAAGATCGAGATTATTTCATTTTAAGCAAAGGCCATGGAGCTGCAGCCCTTTACGTTGTTTTAGAAAAATTCGGTTTTATTTCTGCTGAAGATATCGAACAATACAGCAGCGACATCGGTATACTCGGTGGACACCCTGATACAACAAAGGTACCAGGAGCTGAAGCTTCAACAGGCTCTCTGGGACACGGATTCCCAATTGCAGCAGGAGTTGCTCTTGGTTTAAAGATACGAAATGCTCCCAACAAAGTATTTGCACTCCTCGGTGATGGAGAATGTAACGAAGGCACGATTTGGGAAACAGCACTCGTTGCTGCAAAGCGGAAACTTACAAACCTCACAGCCATTGTTGACCTAAATGGTTCTGCCGCCCAAATACTTCCAGTTGACCCACTGCGTGAGAAATGGGAAAATTTTGGTTGGGAAGCGATCGAAATAGATGGTCATTCACAATCAGAAATGAAAGATGCATTTGAATACCAGTCCCCTGATAAACCAAAAGTTATTATTGCTCATACGGTTAAAGGGAAAGGTGTCAGCTTCATTGAAGGACATGGAAAATGGCACCATAAGATACCAACACCTGACGAACTGAACCTGATCTATGAGGAGTTACAATGAAAAAAATGCGCCAAGTTTTTGCGGATACTATGCTTGAAGTGGGTTCTGTTGACCCTTCACTGGTTGTCATGGTAGGTGACATAAGCCACGGTATTCTTACTCCATTTGCCTCAGCTCATCCCGATCGTTATTACAATGTCGGTATTTGTGAGCCAACCATAGTTGGAATGGCTTCTGGAATATCCAAAGTGGGATTAACACCTGTCGTTCACACAATTGCTCCATTCATTATCGAACGCTCGTATGAACAGATTAAACTTGATTTTGGGTACCAACAGTTAAAAGGTAACTTCATAAGCGTTGGATCTGCTTTTGATTACTCGCAGCTTGGATGCAGCCACCATTGCTATACAGACATCTCTTTGATGAGCCATTTTGCAAATGGTCAAGTATTTTTCCCTTCTTCTCCTATAGAATTTGAGCTCCTTTTCCGTGAAGCATATTCAGAAGAGAGGAAAATCAACTACTTTAGATTACCTGAAAGAACTCATGGAGTTACATTTTCAGCTGATGATGTTGCTGTCGGTAAAGGGATTCAGGTTACAGAAGGGACTTCCCTTACTTGTGTGGTAATAGGTCCACTGCTTAAAAATGCTTTGGAAGCATATTCCACACTGAGCCTGAAAGGAATTTCTATGGAAATCCTTTACTTCCCAACCATAAAACCACTTGACCATACTCTTCTTTTAAAGAGCCTAAAAAAAACGAGCAATGTTCTTGTTATCGAGGAGGCTTCCTCACGAGATGGCATTTTTAACGCTGTGTTACAAGCATCTCATCATCTTGGAAATATTCGATACGATAGTATTGCAATTACAGATTTTGTCTATGGATATGGTTCGTATGAAACCCTTCTTGAAAAATGCAACATGCATCCGGAAGGAATTGTTCACCATGCTGAAAAACTCGTTTCTAATCAATCTGCATTAGCGAGTGTATAAGCATGAATTCCTACCTGAGCACGTGTTATAAAGAACTTACACCTGGATCAACTTTATTGGATGTGGGATGTCTGGGATTCGATCAGTATGCTCATTGTGAATCAATAAAGCCAAAAGCCTTTTCCCACTATGGCATTGATTATTGTAGGCCTGAGCACGTTCCAGAAGGAGTACACTTTGATCAAGTCGATCTAAATAAAGAAGCTCTTCCTTACCCGGATGATTTTTTCGACTTTGTGCTTGCAAAACACATCATAGAGCACCTTAGAGATCCCATTACTTTTTTTAGTGAACTAATTCGAGTTACAAAACCGGGTGGAAAAGTCTATATCGAAGCACCTTCCGAACGATCATTATTGCTTCCACAAATGCCTTTTCAGCATGACAAATTCTTTAGTCTCTCTTTTTTTGATGATCCAACCCATATGTCTCGTCCATGGCCACCGCAAGCCTTGTATAGACTTTCGATGCTTTTTGGGTGTACTCCCCTTATTGCAAAGCATCTCATCTCATGGAAGCACCGCCTTCTTTTCCCTTTTGTTTCGCTTTTTGCATTAATTACAAGAAATGGGAAACTCTTAGAAAGAAATGTCTGGCAAACTGTTGGATGGGCAAGTTTTCTACTCGTCCAAAAACCTGAATCCCTTTCTGGAATGCCAGAGTTCAACTACTATATCCCTGACAGATAAACATCTGAAGGAACTCCTTGTGAATGGTAGAGTTCCATATGCAATGGTGTTAACATGTTTTTGAATGTTTTTTGCTGGTCAGTATATTCAAGCCACTTCTCTTCTGGCTCATTGACGAGCATTAAAAACTCATCAAGAGCAGCATGCATTTGCTTTTCTGTCATGTCGATATACGTACATGCTTCACCATAGGTATTCATCCCAATCTCAAAAAACTGTGGGGAAGTGATATGTTCTTGCCAGGTTAAAACGTGTCCACTTGCCACTTTTTGAACACCTTTTGGGAAAAAGCGAAAACGCTTTGCTGGCTGAATCCCTAATATTTCTGTGTAATTGAGACCAAGCACAGGGACATCACACATCGTTGCAAAAATCTCTACACCTGATTTGCTTGAAACTACGAAAGAACACCCTGTGTAGAGGGCTAGGTCATTGCTAAGTGAGCAATGAGAAGAACGGCAATAGTTAAATAACCCCTTTCTTTCCTTGAATACAGGTTGTTCACTTCTTCCTTGTATAACAACATCATACCCAAGTCCTATCAGTTTATCTATGATACTTTCATAGCGCTCAGGAAACCATATTGTTCTCCGGTCTGAAGGAGGGGGATACTGCTTGATATTGACATTGAGAATGACAAATGGATTCTTAACTCCTAACGCTTCCAACAATGGTTTGGCATCGATAGTGTTTTTTAATCGAGATGAGGGTGTTTCATAATTGAGAGCACAGCAATCCTTAAATACATCCCATTGATAATCAAATTGCTCCCTAACAAGGTAGTATGTTTCGACAAAATCACTTGATAAACCGTAGTCATTTTTATAAACGGGATCGAGTTCTTTACAATATTGGGCAGTAGGGACTTCAGCCAAATCAAACATATGAAGAAAATTGGGGTGCTCTTTTGAAAGCCTGTAATATACAGGCAACATAGTCCAGTGAAAAACACAATAATGACCAAAAAAAATCAGCATCAAAAAATCAATAACACGGCTAGGATAAACCACTTGGGTGTCTGGCAGTACGTGTTTTGCAATTTCCAGATATCCTTGTGGCTCATTTGTAAAGAGCAATAAAGAAACATCTCTTCTTGAGGCTTTCCAAAGCCTTAAATAATGGAGCACATAGATATGTGTTCCAAAGTCCTTCCTTCCTGCAAAGAAAAACTGCGTTTGGTCTCCTGCATTTTGAATATGTTTTTTGTACCACCAGTAAAGGCTTTGAGAGTAAAAAAAATTAAAGAGTGAATATATGGGATAAACAACATACGCTCCAAAAAATGAGCCCATTACAGCCACATATTTATGCCTTTTGTATAGCTTTCTATACAGATATTGACTTACCTTTTCCGTCCAAGAGATATTTGATGTAGCAGCGTATCGAAGCATAGTTCTTTTAAGTATTTGTTAATTCTAAATAATGTGCAGATGGTACCGCTGAAGCGATGGCTAACTCCAGATGCAATGGAGTTAGTGTACTCATAAATTCCTGTTGGAGAGTCGTTAAGGTATTCCACTCATTATGCTTTAGAAGAAGTAAAAATTCTTCTAAGGAGGTATTCAGATCATCTTCCGACATCTCAATGTATTCAATACATTTTTTTTCATACAAATTTTCGCCAATTTCAAAGAAAGCAGGAGAATTTAGATGATCTTTCCATGAAAAAAGCCTGTCTTTTTCATTATCACGAATATACTTTGGAAAATACCGCATTTTTTTTGCAGGCTGCATTCCGAGAAGCTCGGTATAATTTACTCCCATGACAGGAGTGTCCGTTAGCGTTGCAAAGATCTCAATTCCCGATTTGCTTGTAATTGCGAACTCAGCGTGCGTAAAAAGGGTCATATCATTGACAACTGATGTGTGAGAAGACCTTGAATAGTCGATGAGTCCATTTCTAGGAGTAAAGTATGGCTGCTCCTCTCTTCCTTGCACTACCACCTGATACCCTTTTTCTATCAAACGATCAATAAGGACATTGTATCTTTCTGGAAATTGAACTCGTCTTCTATTTGAATACTTTAAATATTTTTTGCAATTTACATTGAGTACTACATATGGAGTTTTAATATTTAGTAGTGTTAACAACGAGTTTTGCACTGCTGGTTTAACAAGTTCTCTTTTTTTGTATTGTGCATAGTAGTCTTCAAACAAATGCCACTTATAATCAAATTGTGATCTCACTGCTTTGTACGCATTTAGAAATGAGGGAGAAAATTCTGATTTGTACTTTTGGTAGTGACGGTCTAAAAATTCATTGTATTCAGTTATTCCATTGCCAAAGAGATAAAATAGGTTCAATCCATCTGGACGATCATTTGCTAAAAAGGGATAGACATAACTAAATGTCAGGTAATGAATAATTTTTGTACCGAAAAGAGTCATTGGCAAAAGAGTCTGAAAAGTATCGGGGTATATCAACATCGCTTGCGGCACAAGCAGAGATGCTAATTGAACGACTCTATGAAAATCACTTGTGAGAATAACAATTGCTACCGGACCTCTAGATTCTGACCAAAGTTTTGCATAGGAAAGTAAATAGAGTTGTGTTCCAAAGTCATTTCTTCCCACAAAGAAAAGCTGATAGGATTTTGGAACTTCATCGATTTTTTTGCGAAATACCCTTAAGTAAAATGGCTTGAAAAAACTGTTCAGGGCATAAAAAAGCAGTCTTCTTGGAAGCTTTATCCAAGAAGGTATCCAAGTGGTTTTCCGAAGAACGGTATCTAATCGAATGATGAGTGATTGCATATTTATCCATGGGAACTCGGCTGAATATCCTACTGAGTGCTCAATGGAAAGTCAAGGGTAATACTTGCAAAATAAATTTAGAAATTATTACAGTGTTTACTCACCTTTATTGCCTTAAATAGGTTCAATATCAATAAGGACTTTCATGAATTATTTCACTTTTTTCTTCATTCAATTTGCTCTTATTTTTACATCTGTACAGTCTCTTCTTTTTGGCAAAATTTATGACTGTTTCCCGTATATGAACGAATATATATCGCTGAAAATTAGATTTCGGGAGTTATATGATGTCGTCGATAAATTCATTATCGTTGAGTCAAATGAAACATTTCAGGGAAATCTTAAACAGTTCAATTTTGAAAAAATTCGGCATCAATTTGCAGAATATGAAGATAAAATTCACTATGTCAAGATCACAAAGCGCTTGAAGACAGATAACCCTTGGGAACGAAGAACCTATCAGGTCAATCATGTTTTACAAGGACTAAATGAATGCGGTGCTCAAGATCATGACGTTGTTATTTTCTCTGATGTGGATGAAATTCCTCCTAAAGCTCATGTGGCGGGCCTTGAACGAAGAGTAAAAAAAGGGCATCGATATGTGTTCATGCAAAAAATGTATGAGCGGTTCTTAAATAGCAGGTCGAAAAAAACCTCTATATGGTCTGGAACTGCAATGACTACTTTTCAAAATATCAGTGAGCTTACTCCTGAAGGATTAAGAAGACATGCTCGAGTAACAGATACCGGTTACCTTCAAAAAGTTTGGGCTGGGTGGCATTTTAGCTCTGTCTATGGAAAGGACCTCCCAGAATTGCTTTATTACAAAATCCAAAACATTTGTGATAAAAATGTAGGCAGCATCTACCCTATGGAAGATCTGATTCTCTTTGCACAGAATAATTTGGTAATTGAAGAGGTTAATGACTCTTACCCCATCTTTGTGAAAGAGAATATCCCATATTTACGAGACAATTTCTTTTTAGTTGAAAAATAGGAGGTCTCTTTTTCCTCCTACTCTTCCCTCCAATGTGGGCTCTGTTCGTAACCAAAGTATTGGATCCACTCATTCCACTCAGTCGCTTTAAGGGCACGAATATGAGCTCCATTTAGCTTCGTCTTCCATCGGGCAACCTTTCCTTTGTCGAAACTTCCCGAGTTTCCATAAAGAGAGCGCATTACATCAGGAATTTTTTTCGGATTCCCCCCAGAAACTTGACACAATCGTGTAACTTCACGTAGTTGTGTATCAATATCGCCACCCCCTTTGGGACCAACCAAATCTTCATATCTAAAGAGATGAACCTGAGGAAGGTGTTTTATGTAGGTATATGCTCTATATCCGCCTAAAACGGTTCTCCCTATTTTCAGAGGACATCTATAATCATTGATTATTGAAACTAGTAGCTGCTGCGTCTCATTCAGTTGTTTCCATTCAGGAAAATTTGCAGATGAAAATACCAATTCATTTTCAGGAATTCCTCTTTTTTCCAGTTTCTCACTCTCAACTCGAAATTTCTCATAATAGGAAATAAGAAGATCTCTAGGATCACGAACATTGTAAATAACCGTTGCATTTGGATATTTTTGAAGAAATAACCCGATGTTCCTGCAGTCGTTACTTACATCAGTCGGATGCCAATATGGCACATTGCCAACTTCGAGAATTTCTAATGCTTTTTGTATCATATGTGTACCCGACTTAGGGGGGGCAACAATGTATACTTCGCAGTGTGTAAAATATGCACAAAGTAGGCAAAAAAGAAAAAGTAGCTCCTTCATTTTGAGATCCTTTTTAATGATTCGATACTTTTAAAAACTATCTATGAGCAAATAGCATAGGCTCTTGCACATTAATTTAACGAAAGAATATAGTATGTAACACATTTGGATACAGAGTAATATGATTATCAATTACGAAAACACAAGATTTAAGGTACGTATAACTTCATCAATTGAACGCATGCTTATAAAACAAAGAATTAAACAGCTGATCGGAAGGTTTATAAATAAACCCTACCATCAAGATGAATACGTTCGTTTTGCAACTGAAATCCTCTCCTCGAAAAGTTCAGGGATTGTTGTTGATGTTGGGTGCAATATTGGCTCAACTGTTATCCCTCTCGCAAAGAAATTTCCACATATTTCTTTCTTTGCAATTGAACCACACCCTATTCCTTCTTCACGATTTATTCAAAACTGTGAGTTGAATGATCTACAAAATGTGACGCTTGTCTCGTGTGCAATCGCTAATACGCCTTCTTTTGCTCAAATTCATACCTGCCCTAATAACAGTGGTGGGCATCGTTTGATGAGTTTTTCTCACAGAACGGACCTTGCAAAGTACAGCGTTTTTAGTAATCTTAATGTACCAACCCACACACTCAGGGAAATTTTTGAGCATTTTGGGATTACGCATTGTGAGTTACTAAAGGTTGATACTGAAGGCTATGAAACACAAGTTTTGCAATCTCTCGGTGATTTTTTACATCCGAACCATGTAAAGAATATCGTCACTGAACTTGGGTACGAAGGTTTAGAAGATGCAAATAGTTCAGCTGTTGAACTTTTACACTTAACGCAAGAGCACAGTTATAGCTGTAAACTTTTGCAAACACTCGTTAATATTTCAAAGCCGAGTGACATGCCCCAGCTAAAACGTTTCGAAGTGAAAGATTTAATATTCCAATAGCTATTCGTACAACCAAGGACGGTAAATGAAGCCGAGTTCTTCTAGTCTATCTTGGTTATCAATCATATACTGAGGGAAGTGGTCATCGATCGGCACTACCGGAACAGAATACCTATTCTCGTAGTCTCTTTTTGTTTTTTCCCTATTTTCAGGAGTGTCGTCTTCAGAATGTGCATAGGCTCCCATTTTATAGAGAACTAAATCGATCCCCCCCTGCCATGAGAAGTGCCAGCCTGTTGCAAGTGCAGGAACGTGGTGCATTTTTTGTCGAACACCCTGCGGCAGGAAGTCTCTCACATTTTTGTATGTCGTTATTACTGGACCGCGCATAGTTGTACCGTTATTGTAACTATTTAGAAAATTTGTATGAGGCGTAAGGTCAGCCCCTACGTATTCATACTGCCCACTCGCAATAGCCTCAACGACAACTGGAATATCCTCTTTACGGATGATTTCATCACAATCAGATATAATGATTATATCATCTTCATCACAATGTGTAAGCCCCCTAAGAAGCGCATTTTTTTGTGCATAGTCTCTTTGCCATGCATCAGGAACAGGATTTAAATCATATTTAATAAGGTGAATTATTTTATGTGCAAATTTTGCATATCGCTCTTTATTTTCTAAAAAATAAAGAGGTTTTGGATTTCCTCTAAAAGTCTCGACAGCTTCAATAAGCACAAATTTGTCTACAACATCATCTAATTCGTGAAGTCTCATATCTAATACTTCTAGCTCATTAAAAAAGGCAAAACAATCGTATACCTTCGGTTTTGCATCCATGTTCTTGAGAGAGAATATAAAAATTAGTAATGTTATGAGATATCTTCTAGCCTTCATAATTCCTCGCAAGTTTTAAGAACCTCTTTTTTACATGAGAAAAGAGTGTTTTGATGAGAACAATGCATAAATGCCTAAGTAGATAAACATTCCAATACCGTTTTATTTTACCGATATGAGGTATTAGAGTTGATCCAAACTGGTAAAATACCCCACTTCGCTTAAATCCCATTTTGACATCAGTAAAAGATTGCCCCGACAATTTTTTAAGAATAAATACAATTGCCTGTTGGTATGGGTCTCCTTGTTTCAGCATCTTTTGTGAAAATGCGTGCTCATGTATACGCATTTTTGTAAGTTGCTCGGGGATATAACAAATCCCATACTGGAAAGCCAATTCCAACAGAAGAAACCAGTCTGACATAGGTCCTATCTCAGCAATAAGCAGTTCAGTCTTCATCAGCTGCTCTCGTCTGAAAATGGTGTTTTGCCCTCCTATTCGAACATCTTTCTTCTGCATTACCGAGACAAGTTCATCTGGTGAGAGGTACGAAGGTTTTTCAGAGATCTTTTTTCCAAATTCCGTAAGCTGCGTATCATTTTCGTTAAAAAAAACGCTAAAGATCGAAGTACAAAGAGCTGCCTCCGGATATTTTTCGAGCATTTCAACACTTTTTTTAAAGAAATCAGGCATGACTTCGTCATCAGCAGCACAGAAAACGACATATTCAGAAGTGGTTAATCGAATCGCGTAGTTGGCAGTTTTAATAATCCCCTGGTTTTTTTCGTTTTGTTCCAGCCTGATAAAAGGATATTTTTTCTGGTATTCTTTGATGATTTCCACGCTATTATCTGAGGAGGCATCGTCAACAATGATAACTTCAGCAGGTTCAAGGGATTGGTTACAAATTGCATCGAGTGCTTTGGGCAAATAATGAGCATAGTTATAGCTGCCCATGATTACAGAAATTGACATCTTTACTTCCTCCCTAGATTATGAGGAATGGACAAGGTGTAGATCCTTGACTTCTTGTTTTCTTTTTTCAATTTCCTCTTTTTCTAATGGAGGAGTTAGATCTTCAAGACTTAGTCCAAATTTGAGAATCGGATTGATTCGAGCTTTTGTATCTATTTCTAACCGGCAGAAAACAGGCCCATTACTATTCCAAATTTGTTCAAGCTGATCACCTATAAGATCATTATCTTTGAGGTGAAAATACTGTAGGGAAAAAGCTTCTGCTAGCAGTTTATAATCTGGGAATGAGAGCCCACTCGCTCTATCAACACCAACGTATCGCCCTTCCAACCATACTTCTAATGTCTGTTTCATTGTGGTTTGGCCGCTATTATCGAAAAGAAAGATTTTTACAGGTAATTGATACCGGCTAATCGTAGCAAGTTCTTGGAGACACATCATAAAACCGCCATCACCGATCAGAGAAATAACAGACCGCTTTGTAGCGAAAGCGGCGCCAATACTGGCCGGTAAGGAGTAACCCATAGGAGTATGGTTCCATGCAGAAAAAAGTAATTGATTACTTTTGGTTTCGAAGCTCTGCATTGTCCAACAAATATTTGCACCCGTATCTGCAATAATTACAGCATCCTCTTCTGCTTTTTTGGAAATTTCTTTGAGCGCAACATAAGGGTTAAGCAGCCCTTTTTCCTCATACTCTTCAGGAGCGACCACTGGATACTCATTTTTCCAGCTTTTTATAAGCTGGCACCAGGTGTCAAAGCTGTTTTCTCTTTCTATATCTCTGGAGAGGAAAGCGTGAAAAAATGAAAGAAGATCAGAACAAATTGCAATGTCTAATGAAAATGGAAAACCGCTAAACTTATTCAGCTCTTCTTCATCGATATCAATCATCACTTTCTTTGCTTGTGGAGCAAAGTACTCCTGCTTTCCGCCTGTAATCTGCTGAGATAGTCGTGTGCCTACGGCTATGACAAGATCAGCATTTTGAACTGCAAAATTTCCAGCTCGCGGCCCGCATACTCCTACGCATCCCATGTTTAGAGGATGATTATTTTCAAGAAGGTCCGCTCCTCCCCATGTCAAAAGTACAGGAGTATTAAGTAGCTCGACAAATTGTCGAAATTCCTTTTCTGCCTTGGCTACTCGGATGCCTGCACCTGCAATGACTACAGGACGTTCTGCTTGCTCAAGGAGATGGTAAAGCTGTTCCATTTCATCCGAAGCGCAGCTTTTTTTGGACTCCATCGGTATATCAAATGAACGTAGTTCCTCAGGATTAATTTCTGCTCGTTGTAGATCATCCGGTATGTCAAGTATTACTGGCCCTTTCCTACCCTCTTGCGCAATATAAAAGGCTTTCTCTAATTCGTAACGAATATCATTCGGATTTCGCAACAGCTTCACATATTTACTTATGCCTTGGAAAAGTGTCTCAATATCTGTTTCTTGGAATCCCTTTTGTCGCATCTGAGTATTTGGGCGTAGACGAAAAGTCGCTACCTGACCAGTGATACACACTAAAGGGATTGAGTCAAAATACGCATTACAAATGCTTGTCGTAAGATTCGTTGCACCTGGGCCACTTGTAGTCATTGCAACTCCAATGCGGCCACTCGTTCGATAAAACCCATCCGCCGCTGCTGCTGCCGACTCCTCGTGCTGCACACAAACATGAGTTGTGTGCGGATTTCTATAGACAGAGTCAGCTAGGTGAACAACCGCCCCTCCCGTAACAAGGAAGAAGTGAGATGCTCCTTTTTTTTGGAAAAAATCAACAACGTAGTCGGAGAGTTTCATTACTACCTATTATTTATTGAATACAAGCTCTGAATCAGCTTTGGTTTCTGTTTCGTTTGATGAGCCCCAAGGCATGCATTCTTTAGTTGTAATGAATATTGATCCATCTCTATGACTTGTTGGAACCTCAGATAACTCTAGTACTTTGTCCCATCCTTTTTTCTGAGAGAATGCATTCACATTTATTTTTTCGAGGTGATTGAAAATGGCAATAGCATTTTCCTCTGTTCCAATTTCGATCATGGCATCGATATTTTCCCAATCTTCATAGGAAGTTCCCAAGATGAGCGCTTTTTCATGCCCTTCAACATCCATTTTCATGAAATCAGCTGATTTCATAAGCTTTCTTAAGTCAAATAAATCAACAGTGAAAGTTTCGAGTTCTCCATACGGGTTTTTCGATCCTTTCAAGTGACTTGAGGTAGTATTTCCTAGTACCCGCACAAACTCAGCTTGACCTTCTTGAGTTGAGATTGCGGCTTGGTGAGTAGTTACGTTTTTGCAGTTATTTACCTGAAGATTTTCTTCGAGTTTCTCGAAATGAACAGGATCCGGCTCATAGGCATCTACAACATATCCACATTTATCCATGATGATAGAATGCAAGCCTATGTTCCCACCAATATCTAATACTTTTTTGTATTGAGCTCTATTTGCCCAATAAAAACTAAAAATAATGAGCTCATCAAGCCCGAACAAATCAAGTGAGTTGATAGCTCCCATTTCAAAGTATGGAAAAACAAGTTCTCCAAACGGGGAAAAATCAATTCGTCCCGAAGAGTTTTGGCTAAAAAGCCTTTTAATCTCATTTTGAACTAGCTCTTTAACCATAAGATATTGTGGTTTTGAAGTGGGATGGTCTGCAAGAGTAGTTGGCAGTTTTGTAATAATTGTTTCTAAAAGAGTTTTGTTTTCTGTAGTTTTCATATTCACCCATGTATATTTTTTTTAATTATGACACCTTCACCATGGCCCGTATAACTTTACCGTCTCGTAATAAAGAGATAAGGTCATTAATTTCTACAAGAGGAGCTTCATGGGTTATCATTTCGTTCAGGGTAGATTTCACCCCTTCAAATTCATGTAAAAACTTTGGGATATCTCGGTCTGGTTGTACACCACCACCCCACGAGCCAATGAGCTGCTTTCCACTGATAAATGCGAATGGATCGACTTCTATTTTTTGTCCTTTAGGAGGATTACCGGCAATCACACATTTTCCATGATTCGCCGTCAATTCAAAGGCATCTTCCATCACTTTTTTAACACCTGCAGCTTCAATAGCTAAATCAACACCCTTTCCATCTGTTAGCTCCATGATTGTAGCTCTAAGATCATCTTGGAGAGGATTGATAAACGTATCTGCTCCAAGTTTATGCGCCCACTCTCTTTTGTTTTCTTGGGTGTCAATTGCTATAATTCTTTTAGGCTGTTTTACCTTCAATGCTATGACAACACTCGAGCCTATTCCGCCCATTCCAAATACTGCAACCGTGCTTTCAGGATTGATATCGCATTGATTGTATACTATCCCCGCACCTGTTGGGACCGCACATCCAAACAAGGCAGCCTCTTTTAAGGAAATCGTTTTTGGAATTGGTATTAAACGATTTTCGGAGATGACGGTGTTTGTTAGAAAAGTACTGATTGAACCAGAGTTAACTATTTTTTCACCTATTCTATAGGCAGTTGCAGGTTGCTCTAATCCACTTCCTTTAATCCAGGTCAGGATAACATGATCGCCAACGCTGACTTTAGTGACCCCCTCTCCTGTTGATAAAACAACACCAGAACCTTCATGCCCTAGGGTATGAGGGAGAAATCGATCAGGTCCTTTTAAGCCTAAAATCTCATTCACCTGTGTTCTACATATGCCACTATATTCAACTTTAACAAGGACTTGACCTTTTTTTAGCTCAGGTAGCTCAAGGTCCATTATCTCTAATGGTTTGTTTTGTTCGACGAGAACGGCAGCGGTTGTTGTCATGGGATAAACCAGTAGTAATCGCCGGTGTAACCGACTTCGTTAAAAAATGCTTTCCATTCATCGACGTGCATGATGGTTTTCGCTGTTAAATTCCATGCGTACATGAGTTCTTTTTCTTCTTCAGATTGGTATGCATCAACGGTGATAAAACTCTTTCCCTTAGAAACCCGCTCAATTTCTTGCAGCGCTTTTCCAAGCTCTTCTTTTTCAAGGTTATGAATGGTATTGATTGAAATAACGCAATCGAATGAATCGTCGGCAAAAGGAAGTTTTGTAGCATTTGCAACAAAAAGTGAATGTTTCACTTTTTCATGAGCATTTTGAATTGCATAGTCTGAAACGTCGACTCCTGTCACTGTTATTCCTGGAATGAGCTGCTTCATGTCATAAAGCATAAAACCTTTAGCGCAACCAACATCAAGAACAACACTTTTTTCATCGAGAGTAAAGTGTTTCTGAAAGGTTGGAATCACTGGTTGCCAAAACCTTGCGTTGTAGCTAAACCCTCCATATCCATGTCGACGTTCACCATCAAAGAATTCTTTTCCAAATTTGCGAGCAATCGTTCGATCTTCTTCAGTTTTGGTAGCTCCACGCTCTTTGACATTGCGATTTGGCTTTGGATAATTCGCTAGTAGATCTATTTCTTGTCCCATCCTTACTCCTTATGTACATATTGCAATGGTTGCTCAACAATCTCTTCTAGGTGGCCTCGTACCCAGTCGATTGTCTGCTTTATCCCCTCTTCGAGTGATATTTTTGGAGACCAACCAAGTTCTTCACGTGCTTTTGTTGAATCGATTGTGTACGCCTTATCTTGACCAAGTCGCTCTGGAGCAACCTTAGTGATCTCTTCAAATGGCTTACCGATTTTGTCACAAATGGTTTCAACAACCGATCGTACAGAAACGCCTTGATCTGGGGACAAATGGTAAATTTCACCCACCGTTCCATTTTCCATGATAAGACGTTCCCCTTCTGAGACATCACGAATATGGATGTATGACTTCACGGCAACTCCACCACCATGTAATTCTATCGTCTTTCCTGTAAGAGCATAGATGATTGAGCGAGGAATGATTTTGAACAGTTGCTGATACGCTCCATACACATTTGTAGCTCGAACCATAACGAGTGGGAAGTTGCAGTTTTTGAAGAAGGTAAAGAGGGAAAAATCTCCTGCTGCTTTCGATGCAGCATATGGAGTACTTGGATTAACTGGAGTGTCCTCTTTAATAAAACCCTCACAGGTTCCATATACTTCAGGTGAGGAGATGTGCACATATTTTTTCAAATATGTCTTGTCTTTCAACATATTAGCGAGGTTTGTAATTCCAACAGCATTTGTTTGAAACCAGTGGCCTGGATTTTCCCAGCTAGGACCAACTTCACTTTGAGCCGCAAAGTTTACAATGTATTCCGGTTGAAATGCGTCTAACTCTGTCTCGATCAGATCTAAATCTTTATTGAAGTCAGCTTGTAGAAATCTGAAGTTTTCCTGGCCATGTCTTTTATACGGAAGGAATGACGAGGTTTTTTCAGGAGATCGACTAATTCCTAAAACGTTGTATTCACCTTTTTCTAAAAGAAGGTCTACATAATCACTTCCAGAAAATGAATTGCTTCCTATAACGACTACTTTTTTCATATTAGAAGGGTCCTGTAAATGTTGAATCTGGGACGTCTAACGTCTCATTTTGTGATTGTTTTTGTAAAGCGAGGAGAAGTTCTTGCGCCTGTTTTTTCTTTCCGAAAACCTCAAGGACATGGTGCGTTACTTCTCTGAAGGTTGGGTAGTATTCCTTAGCAAGCATCCAGCTCGTTGGACTATAGAAATCGGGATAGGTGATTCTGCTCGGCTTTTCTTTTAAATAGTCAAAGGCCTGTTCACAAACCTGTGTAATGATTTCCCCTGCAAATGAACCAGTTTTCCAATCAGGATCGACAACAAGAAGACGTCCTGTTTTTTTAACAGATTCGCAAATAGTATCTATATCTAGTGGAGCAAGCGTTCTAATATCAATGAGTTCAGCATTAATCCCTTCATTTTCAAGAGTACTTAACGATCGATAGCATTCCATCACCATATTTGACATGGTGACAATCGTAATATCTCGACCCTCTTGAACGATACGAGCTTTCCCAAAAGGCACTCGATACATTTCTTCAGGAACTTCACCAGTCACATTGTACAGCCAACGGTGCTCAAGGGAGACTACCGGATTGTTTTCCTCAGTTGCCTGAATCATCATTCCTTTTGCATCGTATGCATTTGAAGGCATCATCACTTTCAATCCCGGTATGTGTGCAAAAAGAGACTGAAAAGACTGAGAGTGTTGAGGGCCCTGACCCCATCCCTTGCCAATAATAAGCCGTATTACGAGAGGCACATTCATCTGTCCACCAAACATGTAGTGCCACTTCGAAGCATTATTAATAAGCTGATCAAGCCCAAGGAGAAAAAAGTCGACTCGCTGATGCGTCATGATAGGCCGCATACCACGAATAGCTGTACCGATTGCGACCCCTGTCATTGCATTTTCTGAACAGGGCATATCCATTACACGTTTTGGACCATATTTTTTTGCCAGGCCTGATGTCGTTCCAAAAATTCCCTTAGGATCGGGGACCCCAAGGCCCATAATGTATGCAGTATCATATTTTTCTAAGCATTGGTCGTGCGCTTCACATATTGCCTGTGCGTAGGTAATTTCTCTCATGCAAAAAGCTCCTCTTTCGATAGTTTTTCACTTGGAAATGGCGCATTTTTTGCAAAGGTAAATGCTTCTTCGATTTCAGAAATGATTTCTTGTTCATCTACTGTGCATTTGTCTTTCATTAGTTCTATTGGGCACCGCTTTAACCAGGTCTCATATTCTTCAACTGTTCTATATCCGATTGTATTATCGAAATTTGGACCACAGTGTTCACGATAACGATACGTTGTGAATTCTAAGAAATAGGGTCCATTTCCTTCCCTGATACTAGCAACGGCCTTTCGAGAAAAATCAAACACTTTTTGAACATCGTTTCCATATTCTTTTTCGGATGGGATTCCATGTGCATCAGCAATACCTATCCGTGAACGCCTTGATGATTGACGCACACTCATCGGAGAATATACAGAGTAAAAGTTGTTCTCACAGATGAATAGGATTGGCAGGTTATGGAGAGACGCAAAGTTTAAACATTCACCAAAAACACCTTCTTCAGTAGAACCTTCTCCAATAAAGACGCAAGTGATTGCCTTTTCGCCCATAAGATGGCTAGCAAAAGCCGAACCGACAGCTACCGGAAGGCTCCCACCAACTATGGGCGTTGTTCCTAAGACGCCCTTCCCAAGATCGACAAGGTGCATTGATCCACCTCGCCCCTTTGAACAGCCAAGCGATTTTCCATAGATTTCTGCAAGCATCGCTTTTAGATCCCCACCCTTTGCAAGATAGTGCGCATGAGCACGATGATTACTTACTAAAAAATCGGTTTCTTCAAGCGCTTCACACACCCCGACGGCCACAGCTTCTTGTCCGATACTTAAATGAACAGGACATCGCATCTCTTGTTCTTTATAATGATCAGCAATCGCTTCTTCAATTCGACGAATTCGAAGCATGCTCTTATATAGCGTTTCTATGTTCACTTGAATAACCTTGTCATGAATTTTAACAGTGCTGGCTTATGCACAGGTTCTTTATTACCGATGATTTGGACATCAATTGCACCTGCAAGCGCACCAAAAAAACCAACGAGTTCTAGAGGGAGACCACGGGCCACAGCAAGGGATGCTATAGAGAGAAAGCTATCCCCCGCCCCCACCCGATCAATTACGTGGGACGATAGTGTAGGAACTTCTATAGTTTCACCGTTGCATCCATAGAGTTTAGCACCCTGAACCCCTCTTGTTACGGAGAGCACTTTTAGACTCATATCTTCAAGAAGCTTTTGAGCCAAAATATCAAGAGAAGTGAATCTATCATGCATAGCTAAACGAAGTTCAGGCTCATTTAAAGAGACAAAGTCCCCACGCGAATATTTAGTGATGGCATTAAACCCTCTATTTCCGCTGTTTATCTGCGTGTTAAGTGCTATACAGGATGAGATTTCAGAAATAAAAGGAGCAACGGTAGGGCCAAAAAACCCATTCCCGAAATCTGCTATTAATACCAAGTCAAATCTGTCCCCTTCCTCTATGAAAAACTGCTTCAAATCTTCAGTTTGGTCAGGATTCATCAGTAAGTTATTTGATGAATAGGTCTCAAAAAGTTTTGAAAGACGCTCTCCATCTTTTAATACGAAACGTTTCTTAGTAAGCGTATTTTTCCCTTCGAGCTGAGTAAAGTGACAATGAATATTTTCACCTAATTCCTCATCAATAAAAGCGCGATGTGGACACTCTTTCCCAACAGCGGTAAGCAATTCAACAGACTCACTAAATTGGCCTACATGTTTTGCAACAGCAAATGACCCACCTGCATACGTTTCACAATCAAGACACTCCGCTGTCATATGGAGCCCTTTTCCTGACTGGCCAAGAGTTCGTACAAACTGGTATTCATCGATGATAGCATCACCTGCAACAAGAACTTTCAATGAGGTAAACGAGTCTATCATTCCGATGAGTTCATCAAGTGAATATTTTGCTTTTAAAGAGTCGAGAAATTTTCTCCGATCTTCTGGCATGCTATCGAAATGCTCATTTAGCAAGGATGAAGAAGAAAAGGTAATATCTTCGGTATAGTGGACCTTGCCCCCAATTGCTTCTACAGCATCAATTTCTTCGGTAATTTTCCCGGTAACATCTTTCTCATGTTCCTTATACTCGATCCCTTTTACGTAAATATTTGGTTGAACAAATTGTATTGCTGTAATCGCAGTAGGCTCTGAGTTTAGTGCAACATAGTCTACCACTTCCAAGGAAGCGAGGGTTTCAAGTCGTAGCTGCTCTTTGAACACTGGTCTTCCTGGACCTTTGTTCACAAGTTGATCAGGTGTAATCGTAACAACTAAGATATCACCAAGTTTTTTTGCCTCATTAAGATGACGGATATGTCCCGGATGCACCAGGTCAAAAACACCATGGCAATGTACAACTACTTTCCCCTGGATTTTATCCAGTTCTAATAGTGTTTGCAATTCCTCGAGGGTTTTAATCTTTGATTGTGTGACTTGCATAGCTCGTATTCATTGTTTGTAGTAATTTTTGTGCATGTAATGGCCATAAATCGATGATTGTATGAAGGAGAAACATATGTGCCATCTCTACGATTCCATACTGATGACTATCAATCCAAAAATTCAGCATTCCTTTTGTTCTCAGTGGATTTTTCTCATCGAATCCGCTAAGAGAAATCACTTTTGCCTTTTTTTCGTGTGCAACATCAACTGCACGAAGAATGTTTTCCGACTTGCCAGAGCTGCTTATTGCAATGACAGCATCTTGAGGATGAAGCATCAGCGAAAGCGGTTTGCTAAATACCGTTTCATAGCCTAAATCATTTGATAGACATGTCATAACATTACTATCGTAGAGAGTGGATGCAGGAATTCCAATAGCTTTTGTGAGATCTACACAGAAGTGAGATGCAATTCCTGCGCTGCCCCCATTTCCAATGACGTATACAATCCCTTTGTTTCTCTTTGTCTCCTTGAGGGTAGTAATGAATTCGTCATAAGCTTCTTCATCTACAATCTTTTTTCCATGCATTGTAAAGCTGCATGTTTTGATTGCGGTTGTTACCTGAGAAATATGCTCACTAAACACCTGCTAGTTCCTCCTTTCCCAAATATTTAAACCATGATTTGGTTGCAGTAGCTATTGAATCACTATCCCATACTGGGGCATCACGAAAATCATCGATATGTTCTAGTAAAATTTTTACACCATCTTCAAATGATATAGAGGGCTTCCAGTGAAGGTCTCTTGTGATTTTTGCAATATCAGCATGCGTTCTGTCTGGTTCTCCAGGTCGCTTAGGAATATACGTGACTTCACCACCAAGGTGCTCTACAAGAGTATTCACGCTGTAGTGTCCATCGCTCCCTACATTGTAGATTTCCGCAGAGACATTTGAGCAAGCTGCTGCATAAAACGCACTAGCCACATCTCGTACAAACGTAAAATCTCTCGTTTGCGTACCGTCACCAACAACAGTAAATGGTTTATCTGCTAGTTTTTGCGCGAGAAATACCCCGAATACAGCTCCATAGGTTCCAGTTGTTCTGGAACGAGGACCAAATACATTAAAGAGACGTAGTGACACCGCTGGCAGATCATATACTTTTGCCCAGTGCATCACGAGTTCTTCACCTAAATATTTTGTCAAAGCATACGGATACTGAGTATCAATCTGTGCAGTTTCAGGAGTTGGAAACTGGGTTGCAATTCCATAACATGAGCTCGAAGCAGCATATACAACCCGTTTTACTTTCGCTTTGTTTGCAGCCTGCAAAACATTAAACGTTCCTGTGACATTTACTGCATAGTAGTCATCGGGCCGCTCGATAGAAGGAACGATATCAGCTAAGCCTGCTAGGTGGTAGACATGATCTACACCAGCAAATGCTGCGGGAATCTCTTCAGCAGAACGGATATCTGCCTCAACAAAAGTAAAGCGATCTTGCTTAAGAGCGCTTGTAAGGTTGCGCATTCGTCCGCAGGCGAGGTTGTCTAGACCAACAACTTCAAACCCCTCTTCCAAGAGAAGATCGCAAAGATGGCTCCCAATAAACCCTGCAGCTCCAGTTACCAGTGCTTTCATTTCTTCTCCTATTGCAAGTTGAGTTCTTTCATTCTTTTAATGTTGAAGTAATACATGTTCTCAAGTGGATTTGTGAGCTTTTTAGATTCAAATGCTTCAACCAAACCTTCTACCGCATCTTCAATAGTATACCTAGGTGTAAAGCCAAGCTTTTCAGCAATTTTCTGAGATGAAACATGATAGGATCTATTGTCGTTTGTCGGGATGACTTCCATCACAGTATCACGTTTTTTCCCAACCACCTTTTTCACTATCTCACCGATTTCAAGAACTGGATGATTGTGGTACCCGACATTGAAAGTTTCTCCCTGAATTTTCTCTTCTGGAGCGCCAAGTACATGGAGGTACGCCCGAACCATATCATCTACGTGTATGTTAGGCCGTAGCTGTGTACCGCCCATAACTTTAATTGCACCTGTATTGTATGCCAAGTTGGTCAAGATATTCACAACAACATCAAGGCGCTGACGTGGAGCATATCCGCAAACAGTTGCAGGACGTAGTACTGTACAGATAAATGAATCATCTATGTGCTTAAAGAGGATCTCTTCACACGCAGCTTTGAACTTTGAATAATCGGTCAATGGCTCAAGTGACATATCTTCTGTCACATTTGGTTCATCTTTAATTCCATACACCGATGAAGAAGATGCATAGATAAATCGGCGAATGCCTTCTTCTTTTGCAGCCAATACGAACGGCTCAAATGCATCTAAATTAATCGATTTACCTAAGTCAGGATTAAGTTCGAAACTAGGGTCATTTGAAATACATGCAAGGTGAATCACTGCATCACAGCCCTTAAGAGAACGCTTCATAGTATCGATGTCTCTTATATCTGCTATTATTTCTGTTAGCTTACCACTCTCTCGGAGATCAGCAAAAATATCTTCTCCGTACATGTACAAATCGAGCACAACGACTTCGTGCCCATCATTAATTAACGCAGGGACTAGTTTTGAACCAACATACCCAGCACCACCAGCTACAAGAACCTTCATTTGTTGACCTCCGTGTGAAGCTTAAAAAAGTAACGACATAAATTCTTTATCGCAAGCAAATATCAAACATTTGCATGCTTTCTATTGTTAACCATTGAAAACGAACTAATCAGTTCACTTATCCCATCATCTAACGTCTTTGTTGGGTTCCACCCCAAACCTTCTAGCTTTTCATTGCTTACAATGTAATCTCTTTTATCTGGGTCTTCACCTACAGGAGCGCTGTGAATGTAGAGCTGAGGAATATATTCTTTGATCTTTTCACAGAGCTGACGTTTTGTTAGATTCGCTGAAGATAACCCAACATTGAATGCCTGGCCCTTCATTGCATTAAAGTGTTCTATACCGAATATAAATGCCCCTGCTACATCGCGAACATGAATGTAATTTCTTCGAAAGTGTTCTTCAAAAAGCACGATAAATTTGTCAGTAAATGCTCTATATGTAAAATCATTCACAAGGAGATCCAATCTCATTCGTGGGGATACGCCAAACACAGTTGCTAAACGAAATGAAATAGCGCGGCCCGATTGTAACAGTTTATGCTCTATTTCTATCTTCAACCGCCCATACAACGAAACAGGATTCAACGGACTTTCTTCAGTACAGAAGTCTGAATCGGACCCAATTCCATATCCACTATTGGTGTTTGGGAACAATATTTTTTGTGATTCGTTTGTTTCTGATAAAATGAAGTCAATTGCATCGTAATTTATCAACTGTGTTAGTGTTGGCTTTGCATCACATGCAGGAGCTCCAACGATTGCAGCAAGCGGAATGACTACATCCACTTGATCAATCAGTTCTTTCACAACCGATTCATTGGTGACGTCTCCTTTAATAAACCGAAATTTTGGATGTCCAAAACATTCCATTAGACTTGTCTGTCCATAGACAAGGCTATCGAGTACTGTGACTTCATATCCTTGACCCAAAAGCATTGGCGTTAAAATTGATCCGATATATCCGGCACCACCGGTAACTAAAACTCTCATGTTACTATCTCCGTAAAAAAATGTTGTGCTTCTGCAAAAGACTCAGGCGTACCGATATCGATAAATGAACTGTTCGATTCAAATGCAAATAACCCGTGTTCGATCATTCTTGGGAATCCCTTTTCTTCTAGGGAGAATTTCTCAGGGAATGCTAACTGTTCAAAAGGTTCTTTATTAAAGAAGTACATTCCTGCATTGATTATACCAGAACCGTCCCCTCCCTTTTCTGTAAATCCAGTAATTCTCTGGTCCGATGACACAACAAGTGCTCCATATCTCGCTACCTGATTCACTTTCCTTGCAATGAGAGTACCAATCCCTGCGTGCTCCATATGAAAAGAGAATGCTTTTGGTAAATCAGCTGAAACATATGAATCACCGTTACATACAAAAAGCACATCTGAACTGATGAAAGGCAGACAATGTTGTATTGCCCCGCCCGTTCCAAGTGGAGACTCTTCGACACTAAAAATAATCTCAAATGGGAATGAATGCGATTGATATCGCCTCTCTATTTGGTCGCCCATATGCCCGCTTGCAAGGATCACACGCGAGAACATTTTGGTCTTCGCTAAATAAGACAAAAGAATATCTAGAAAGGGTTCTTCATTAATGGGAGCCAACGGTTTTGGTCTATCAGCAACCACACTGCGGAGACGGGTTCCTTTCCCGCCAACTAAAATAATTCCATCCATCGCTTATTCTTTCATGTATATAATTTTCGAACCTTCATCTTCGAAGTGGAAAGGTACTTCAATCATCGGATGCAAAGATGAACGGACAGCCGCCTGATCTTTTTCAGGTACCAATAGCAATAAAAACCCTCCGCCACCTGCGCCACACAATTTCCCGCCAAGCGCTCCCGCTTCTTTTGCTTTACTATATGCTCCGTCGATATCTTCCTTGGAAATTTTAGAGGAGAGTTGCTTCTTTAAGTTCCATCCCTCATCAAGCATCGAGCCAAACTTTGAAAGCAGTCTATCTCCATCGCTACTAGAAACAAGCAATTCAAACTCTTCAACCATTTCTTGCATTCTCTTCAAGTATTGGTCGTTTTGTTTTGTATCTGTTTTTTCCATTTGCTCATGCAATATTTCACTTGCATGTCGTGTTATTCCAGTATAAAATAGCATTAACGAATCTTCGAGGAGAACCCTCTTTGTTCTTGAAATCAATAAAGGTTGCGCAGTTGTCCCCCTCTCGGAGAAAGAAAAGATATTCATACCGCCAAATGCTGCATGGAATTGATCTTGTGAACCAACATTCTCTCGTATCATGCTTTGTTCAATGAAGCATGCCTCTTCGGCTAATGACTGCCTGGTTACTCTCTTTCCCTCTAACGCATACAAGGCATTAAGAAATCCTACTGTGAAAGAAGATGAAGAGCCTAAACCAGTTCTCGCTGGTAAATCTGAAAAGATATGTACATCGAGGTGTCTATTTATATCTTTTAACTTGAGACACTCACGAATACTTGGATGTTGTATCGCATCTATGGATGAAGTAAGTTCGGTTTGTGAATATGCAATTCGATATTTGTGGTCAAAAAAAGGCTGGGGAGTGCTGATGCTGATATGAGTATATTTATCAATACAAGCACCTACAACACGACCTCCCATTTTTAAAAAGTAGTTGGGATAGTCAGTTCCTCCGCCAAAAAAGCTTATACGAACCGGTGTTCTCGAGACAATAATCATATCAGGATAAATTTTGTTTGCACGTCGTATAAAACCACAATCCTTCCTTTTCAATAAATAGAATTTATGAGAAAAATTCACCTACTCGGAGGCATTATGAAATGTAGAGTGTGTAAAAACACCAACCTATCACTTGCAATTGACTTGGGGGAGCAGCCCTGGGGAAACCATTTTCTAAAAGGAGAAGAAGTTAGGAAAGAACCCTTTTACCCTCTCCAGGTTGTCTATTGCCATGATTGCCAAACCGCGCAGCTAAACTACACGGTAAAAAAAGAAGTGATGTTTAGTAACCACACCTATCTTTCAGGAATGACTAAAACACTATGCGACCACTTTGATGAAACAGCTCAGCGCATCGATTCGACTTTTTTTAGCGAAAAAAAGAAGAAACGCGCACTTGATATAGGATCAAACGACGGTTCGCAGCTTAAAAGCTATCAAACACTTGGTTACGATGTGCTTGGCGTTGAATCATCGAAACAAACTGCAGACATCGCCAATCATGCACAAATTCCCACAATGCACGCTTTTTTTAACGTTGATACAGCAAGTAAGATTGAAGGAACCTTTGAAACAATCAATGCATCGGGGGTGTTTTTTCATCTGGAAGAACTTCACTCTGTAACAGATGGAATCAAGCTTCTCCTCAGTGACGATGGAGTCTTCTCCGTTCAATTTTTATACATCCAAAATATTTTCGAAAACCAAGCCTTCGACCAAATCTATCACGAACACCTCCTCTACTATTCGTTAACGACACTTTCCAACCTTCTTTCAATGCATAATATTGAACTTTTTGATGCATATCACTCCCCTATTCACGGTGGTTCAATCATCGCGTATGCGGGACACCCAGGGAAACATAAAATATCGAATAGACTACAAGAGTTACTTCAAGCAGAAGTGGAACTAAAGACGAATGAATACCAAACCTACGTTGATTTTGCAGCAAGCCTTGCATCCATGAAAGAAAGAAATATTAAGTATTTGGAGCTCAAAAAAAAGCAGAATAAAACTATATATGGCATGGGAGCCCCCGTGAAAGGAAACACCCTGCTTAATTTCTTCGGCATCGGTAAGCAGTACCTCGATTGTCTTGTAGAAAAAAACACACTGAGAAAAGGGCTGTTCTCACCTGGATCACACCTTCCTATACTTATTGAAGATGAACTCCCCTCTCCTCCTGATGTGTATTATGTCCTCGCTTGGAACTTTAAAAATGAGATTTTGAAACGGAATAAACACCTTCTCGATAGAGGCATTGAATTTTACTTCCCTGTTGAACCAAAGGAGACATTGTGCACTACCTAATCACTGGAGCAAAAGGATTTCTTGGAGGTTTTCTCTGTAAAGCACTGCGTAAACAAGGTCATACTATCGATGAAGTTTCCTCTACCATTTGCGATCTCACACAACAAGGAAGCTTATCAGACGCCTTTACCGGCACATACGATCGCATTTATCACCTTGCAGCTTGGACACAAGCTGGAGATTTTTGCCTTAAGCACCCAGGCGAACAATGGCTGATTAATCAAAAAATTAACACTCAAGTTCTCGAATACTGGCAGGAAAAGCAGCCACAAGCAAAACTTATCGCTATAGGAACAAGCTGCTCATACTCACCAGAATTTTCTCTAGAAGAGCAAAACTACATGCTCGGAGCTCCCATTGAGAGTTTATATACCTATGCAATGACTAAGCGAATGCTCTATGCGGGAATGAAAGCGCTTAACAAACAGTACGGACTGGAATACCTCCATGTTATTCCATCTACACTCTATGGGCCTAACTACCATCTCGATGGAAGGCAAATGCATTTCATCTTTGACCTCATTCGAAAAATCCTAGAAGCAAAGCATTATGGAAAGAGCGTAACTCTTTGGGGAGATGGTCATCAAAAAAGAGAACTTGTGTACATTGATGACTTTATTGATGCTCTTTTCTTCTTAGAAAACACCTACACGAACGAAACGTTTAATATCGGCATGGGTAACGAATTTTCCATCCGAGAATTTGCCGATACAATATGTGAGATCGTTGGGTATGACTCAGGTTTAATTCAATACGACACTTCAAAATATGTTGGAGCTAGGTCAAAAGTATTATCGATCAATAAGTTAGAAACCGCTTATCCCCAGTATAACCGCACACCTCTTAAAGAAGGACTTTCAAAGGTTGTAACATGGTTCGAAGGGGCTTTTTTTGAACAAGTGAGTACTACATGAAAAAAGCAGATGTTACAATAATTGGAGCTGGAATCGTCGGCCTTGCAACCGCATATACGATACATCAAAAAAGACCCGACTTATCAATCTCGATCATTGAAAAAGAGGGTGATGTCGCTCAGCATCAGACTGGACACAACAGCGGGGTTATCCATACTGGCATTTACTATAAACCAGGTTCCTTAAAAGCTACCAACTGCATCCGTGGGAAAGCGCTGCTACTAGATTTTTGCACCCGTGAAAATGTTTCGTACAAAAAAATCCCGAAATTAATTGTTTCAACGAGCGATCAAGAACTCTCTCGTATGCAAGCGCTCTATGAACGCGGAAAAGCAAACGGATTGAGCCACCTTCGAGTGATTGACAAAGAGGAAGCTCAAGAAAGAGAGCCCCATATCAATGTGAAACAAGCTATTCTTAATGAAGAATGCCATATTGTTTCCTACACTGAAGTTTCAAAAGCGATAAAACAGCAACTCCTTAAAAATGGGGTCTCTTTTTACTTCAACGAAGCTGCCACAAAAATCACTGAACTTGATGACCACTCCTTTATAGAGGGCTCGACATTCGTTCATGAAACAAAATACCTTATTAATTGTGCAGGCCTCTTTTCTGATCAAGTTGCGCAAATGACCCAAAACCTTATCTCGGACCAAATCATTCCGTTTAGAGGGGAATATTACTTTCTTCGTGATGAGCTAAAAGATAAGGTGCAAAGTCTGATTTACCCTGTACCTAATCCTCAGCTCCCTTTTCTTGGAGTTCATATCACACCAATGATTGATGGCCGAATAGAAGCGGGCCCGAACGCAGTCCTGGCCTTTGCGCGAGAGGGGTACACCAAAACAAAGATAAACACCTCCGAGCTCATGCAAACGCTCCTTTTCCCAGGGTTCTGGAAAGTGGCGAAAAATCACTTAACTACCGGTATCTATGAGATGTATCGTTCATTTTCGAAAAAAGCATTTCTTAAGAGTTTGCAGGAACTGATGCCATCGCTATCCCTAGATGACATCTCCCCAGGAGGAGCTGGAGTCAGAGCACAACTAGTGAGGCGTGATGGATCGCTTTGTGATGATTTCTCTCTTATCCAGAATAAATCGATGATGCATGTCCTCAATGCCCCATCTCCTGCAGCTACCTCATCATTTGCAATTGGAGAGCACATCGCAAACACAATGTTTCCTGCATGAATATCGCCTTATCTGAGAAAAGAATTTTTTCGATACGCTCACTTGGAGAGACTGTAAGCTCTCTACTTATCTTCTTGTATTTTTTCACGTCAGGAGGAGACAAACTTCACTTCCACCTAAACGTTTTCAAAGGGAAATTGAACAATTTTTTTGCACTTGCACTTGCGCTTGCTGTGATTCTGATCCTGAAAAAAATCTACCTCAGGGCTACTCTATTAATTCCGACAATACACTTTCTTTTTTCACTCATAATATCCTCCTTCTTCAGCCCCTACTTTTCTCGATCACTTGGGTACACTGCAGTCTATATTATTGAGTTTTTTCTCTACTTTCTCTTGAGCTATAACTTGATCGTGCAATGCAACGAAAAAAAAATACTCAACCTCTATTTTCTTGCCTTTTGGTGGGTGGCAATTCACGCATTTCTGCAGTTATTTTTCTCAATTTTCGGGCTAATGGACCCCCTTGTGGGACAATTTATTGGTCGCTTAGCTAGACCTCACTCTTTCTTTTATGAACCTTCTTTTTATGCTCTCTACTTATCAGCGATTGTGATGTATAAAAGTGCAGAAATCATGATTGATGATGACCCCAGGTTATTAAGAAAGCTCATCGGCTCTCTGTTCTTCATTCACTTTTTTTTCCTCATATCCACCT
>Ga0070728_10001669_pt1 | contig 31695 bp, 34 predicted proteins | sample tdDd471_FD_66723 | JGI IMG/M metagenome (GOLD analysis project Ga0070728, IMG submission 66723) | Marine sediment microbial communities from the Atlantic coast under amendment with organic carbon and nitrate - tdDd47.1 | ecosystem: Environmental > Aquatic > Marine > Coastal > Sediment | place...
GATCAGGTCGTCGGCCTTGGCCTGGCTGCCGTAGCGGCTGCTGAACTCCAGCACGTAGTCGGTCCGGTAGTAGGCCGACGGATCCGGGATGAAGTGGGCGTTCAGGGTGACGTAGCGGCCGGGTACCAGGCTGACGGGCTCGAACGTCGTCGCGAAGCCCTTGGTGGCCACCTCGGCCTTCACGTTCTGCAGGGTGGCGAACCACGGCATGTCGACCCCGCCGGTCGCCGGGTCGACCTGCCCGAACGACAGGGACGCCCACGGATCGGCCCTGTGGAACAGGTTCGCCAGCCCGCCGAAGTGGCGGTCGCGCGCGGCGCCGAGTTCCAACGTGTTGGCGATCCGCAGGCCGATGATCGCTGTTCCGGTGGGTCCGTCGTCCTGGCCGAAGCCGCCGGCGCATCCGGACAGCAGCAGCGACGACGCTCCGGCCAGCACCGCCCGTCGGCCGGGCGCACGACTGTCTCCGAGTTTCACGGTATCGCTTTCCCCTCTGGCCCCGTCCGAGTTTCCGCCAACGGTCGGCGACCATGGCGGATTGGTCAACCACCGATGGTGCCCGAGGCATTTGGGGCGGGCTGGCGCTTGCGTCCGGGCCGAGCCGTCCCCATCCTTCCCGGATGTCCTGCTGCGGAAGCGACGTGAAGTTCGAGGGTCTGTCGGCCGGCTACCGTCGGGCGCTGTGGGCCGTCATCGCGATCAACGCCTCGATGTTCGCGGTCGAGCTTGGCGCCGGCGCGCTGTCCGGCTCGATGGCGCTGGCCGCCGACTCGCTGGACTTCCTGGCCGACAGCCTGACCTACGGCTTGAGCCTCTGGGTGATCGGGCGACCGATGGCGTGGCGGTCGCGCGCCGCGGTGTTCAAGGGGCTGTCGCTCGCCGCCATGGGCGTCGGCGTTTTCGCCGCCACGGTGTGGGAGAGCTTCGTGCTCGGGGTGCCGGAGGCGTTCGTGATGTCCGGCGTCGGCTTCCTGGCCCTGGCCGCCAACGTCGCCAGCGTACTGATTCTGTTCCGCTGGCGCGACGGCGACGCCAATGTGCGCTCGGTGTGGCTGTGCTCGCGCAACGACGCGATCGGCAACGTGGCGGTAGTGGCGGCCGGCGGTGCCGTGTGGCTGACCGCATCCGGCTGGCCGGATATCGTCGTCGCCGCGGCGATGGCCGGCCTGTTCCTGAAGTCGGCGGTGGCGATCCTCCGGCAGGCGCTCGAGGAGTTGCGGAACAGTCGCTCGGACATTCTGCCGGCGACGGGCGAGTGATGCCGGTCTCCTAGAGTGGCGTGTAGGTGATCCTGACCGGCGTCTCCCCGGTGTCGAGGGCCGGATCCGGCGCCAGCGAGTAGGTCGTGGCGCCCAGGAAGAAAGCCGGCTCGCCGTCGTCGCCGAGCAGCGGCATGGCGATCCGCTCGCCAGTGCCCGTGCCGCCAAGATACTGGAACACCCGGCCGATGTTGTGCATCACACAGGGTGTCAGGCAAATCCGGCGGTAGCGTTCCAGCACGATCGGAAAGGCCTCCGGCGGGAACACCTCGGAAAGCTTTGAGCCGGCGCGGGCGGTGCGCAGCATCTGGGCGATGTGGTCCCCGGCGAGCCGGATGTAGAAGTCCTGGCTGACCGGATCGAACTCGTACAGGAACACGATGCCCAGCAGGTCCGGGAAATCGAGCGGCGAGATCTGGCTGCGGTAGGGGACCCGTCGGCCGTTCCGCAGGCCGAGATAGTGCGCGAGAAACCGCCGCAGCCGAGGGTCCCGGACATGGTCGAAGGCGCTCAGATCCGGCTGCGGCGGGCACTCGATCCTGCTCGTTGGCGTCACCGGGCGTGGGTCTCCAGCAGTCGCGAGGGCCGGGAAGTACTTTAGGAGATGCTAGTTCAACCGGCATCCTCCGTCACCGGCAAGAGACTGGAGCCTGCGCGGACTGAAGCCGCAGGCGAAACGCGCTCGTTCCGGCACTGGCCCCGCGAGCCGCTTTCCGGTGATTTCGGCTAGCTGCTAGGCTCGCGACATCGCGGGCGGACCGGTGGCCGCAGGGACGCCGACCGCTTCGATCGACCAACCAGGGACCCCTTCATGACCGATGCCATCGAGCGGTTCGCCGACCACGTCGTTTCGACCCGGTACGAGGACATTCCGGCCGACGCGATCCGGGCCGCGAAGATCTTCGTCCTGGACAGCCTGGGCGTCGGCCTCGCGGGGACCAGGGCGCCTTGGGTGCGGGAGTGGATCGGGTCGACGCAGTCCATGACGCCGGGCGAGGATGCGCGGGTCTGGGGCACCGGCGAGAGGCTGCCGGCGCCGGCGGCCGCCGCGCTGAACGGCTACCTGATCCACAACTCCGAGTTCGACTGCATCCACGAGGAGGCGGTGCTGCACCCGATGGCGGTGCCGTTCGCGGCGCTGATGGCGGAGGCCGAGTCGCGCGGCGGCGCAAACGGGGGTGGGATTGACGGCAGGACGCTGCTGCGGGCGGTGATCCTGGGGGTCGACGTCGCCTGCCACATCGGCTCGGCGGTCAACAACGGCCTGCGGTTCTTCCGGCCGGCGGTCGGCGGCGGGTTCGGGGCGGTCGCGGCGATCGCCGCCGCAATCAGGCTGGATCGCGACCGGCTGCTCGACGCCTTCGGGCTGTACTACGCCCAGGCCGGCGGCACCATGCAGGCGCATACCGAGGGCTCGCCGCTGCTGGCCATGCAGGTCGGATTCAACGCCCGCAACGCGGTCACCGCCGTGCGGCTGGCCGAGGCCGGGATCCCGGGTCTGCGCGGCACCCTGGAAGGGCCGTTCGGCTACCTCAAGCTGATGGAGGGCGACTACGACGCCGCGGCGCTGACCGCCGGGCTGGGTCGGGTCTGGCGGATCGCCGAGGTCGCCCACAAGCCGTTCCCGAGTGGCCGCGCCACCCACGGCATCATGGATGCACTGCGCGAGCTGACCGCCGAGCACGGATTTGCCGGCGCCGAGGTCGCGGCGGTGGCGGCGTCGGTTCCGCCGCTGATCAACCATCTGATCGGGCGTCCGCCGAAGCCCGGCATGACCCAGAACTACGCCCGGCTGTGCGGCGCCTATGCCTCGGCCCGCCTGCTGCTCACCGGCACGCTGGGGGTCGGCGACTTCACCGACGCCACGCTGAACGACCCGGAGACCCTCGACCTCGCCGGCCGTATCGCGATCGCGCCGAACGGCAACCCGGACCCGAACGCCCTGACGCCGGTGACCGTCGAGGTCCGGCTGCGCTCGGGTGCCGTGGTCTCGCGAACGATTCCGGTAGTGTACGGCAACCCGGCCAAGCCGCTGACCCGCGAGGCCCATCTGGCGAAGTTCCGCACCAATCTGGCGTTCGCCGCCGGTCCGGTCCCCGCGGCCAACGCCGATACCCTGATCGCCATGGTCGACGATTTGGAGACCCTCGACGACGCCCGCCGGCTGGTCGACCTGGTGGTGGCGGTCTGACCCAGTGCTGCTGCTGGTCGCGATCCTCTGGAAGGCGCTGGCTACCGCCGCGGTGATCGTCGCTGCCGGCCGGCTGGCGCAACGCGCCGGCCCGGTGCTGACCAGCGTGCTGATCACCCTGCCGGTCAATGCCGGTCCGGGGTTCTTCTTCATCGCCCTCGAGCAGGACGCGGCGTTCGTCGGTCGCGGAGCCCTGACCGCTTTCGCGATCACCGGGGCGGTCCTGCTGTTCTGCACCGCCTGGGTGCATGCCGCCCGGTTCGGCGGCTTCCTGGTGTCGCTGGGTGCTGCGGTCTGTGCGTGGGCCGCCTGGGCGCTGCTGACCGAGGCGCTGCCGCCGACCGTTCCGTGGGCGGTCACCGGCGCCGGCGGCGGGGCGCTGCTGGCCTGGCTGCTGCGACGGCGCGACATCGGGCGGCCGACCGGCGGCAAGGGTGCGGCCGGCTGGGGCTTCGTGATCGTGCGCGGCGTGGTGGCCGGCCTCGCGGTGGCCAGCGTGGCGACCGCCAGCCCGTGGCTCGGCCCGGTCTGGTCCGGTTTCCTGCTCGGGTTTCCGACCACGCTGACCGCGTCGGGCTGGATGCTGTACGGCCACTACGGGCGCGAGTTCACCGCCGCCACCCTGAACGCCGCGCAGCCGTCGATGGTGGTGTACGCCAGCTTCTGCCTGGCCCTGCACCTGATCGCCGGGCCGCTGCCGGCGCTGACCGCGGTGGTGGTCGCGTTCGCCGGAGCCGGGCTGTTCGCCGCCACTTTGGCCCTGGTCCTGTCCCGCCGCCGCCGGGCATGATCGGGGTCCCACCCATTGCCCTCGCGTCCGTGGGGGTGTTCCATGTTCGACAACCGAGCCGGGGAGGTTCCGCGCCATGCCGCACGTCACGACCGATGACGGGGTGAAGCTGTATTTCGAGGAGGTCGGCGAGGGCACGCCCATCGTGTTCGTTCACGAGTACGCCGGCGACTGGCGGTCGTGGGAGCCGCAGATGCGGCATTTCGGGCGGCGCTATCGCTGCATCACCTACTGCGCGCGCGGCTATCCGCCCTCGGACGTGCCGGAGAGCTCGGAAGCCTACAGCCAGGACCGGGCCCGCGACGACATCCGCTCGATCCTCGACGGACTCGGCATCGACGCCGCCCACATCGTCGGCCTGTCGATGGGCGGGTTCGCGACCCTGCATTTCGGCTTCCGGTACCCCGACCGGGCGCTGTCGTTGACGGTCGCCGGCTGCGGCTACGGGGCCCAGGCCGACCAGCGCGAGCAGTTCCGCATCGAGACCGAGGCGACTGCCGCGCGGATCGCCGCCGAGGGCATGGCCGTGGTCGGCAAGAGCTACGCCATCGGTCCGACCCGGGTGCAGTTCCAGGCCAAGGACCCGCGCGGCTGGAAAGAGTTCGAGACCCAGCTCTGCGAGCATTCGACCCTGGGCTCGGCGAACACCATGCGCGGCGTTCAGGCCCGCCGGCCGTCGCTGTACGACCTGGTCGACAAGATGCAGGCGCTGACCGTGCCGACCCTGATCGTGAACGGCGACGAAGACGAGCCGTGCCTCGATCCCGGCAACTTCATGAAGCGCAACATCCCGTCGTCGGCGCTCTCGGTGCTGCCGAAGACCGGCCACACCATGAACCTCGAGGAGCCGGCGCTGTTCAACGCCGTCGTCGAGGACTTCCTGCACACCGTCGAGAGCGGGCGCTGGACCCTGCGGGACCCGCGCTCCGTGTCCGGCGGCATCGTGACCCCAGCCGAGGAGAAGTGACATGGCCGATGCCGGTGCCAACCGCCTGGCGGACAAGGCGGCGATCGTGACGGGCGCGGCGCGCGGCATCGGCAAGGCGATCGTCGAGGCGTTCGCCGCCGAGGGGGCGGCGGTCTGGTGTGCCGACCTGCACGGCGGGGAGGCGGAGGCGGTGGCCGCCGCCATCCGCGCCGGCGGCGGCAAGGCCGAGGGCGGCTACTGCGACGTGCGGTCGACCGACTCCGTACAGGATGCGGTAGACGCCGCGGTCGAGGCGTTCGGCGGCCTGGACATCCTGGTGGCCAACGCCGCCACCCTGACGCCGGCCGCCACGGTCGAGGATCTCGACGAGGCCGACTGGACCCAGGCCCTGGCGGTCAACCTGACCGGCGCTTTCCACCTCTGCAAGCACGGCATCCCGCACCTCAAGCGGGCCGGCGGCGGCTCCGTCATCCTGACCGCCTCGCAGATGGCACGGGTCGGCAATCCCGGCAGCGCCGCCTACTGCACCACCAAGGGCGGGCTGGTGCAGCTCGCCAGGGTGATGGCGCTCGACCATGCCGGCGACGGCATCCGGGTCAACACCCTGTCGCCCGGCGGCACCGCCACCGACCGGCTGTTCTCCCGCCACGGCAGCCCGGAACTGGCCGAGGAAGAGTGGGGCAAGCCGATGCATCCGCTCGGCCGGCTCGGACGGCCGGAGGAGATGGCGAAGGGGGCGGTGTTTCTGGCCTCGGCCGAGAGCAGCTTCATGACAGGGGCCGACCTGCTGATGGACGGCGGCTACAGCGCCCGCTGACGGTGCTTCTTCGGGCTGACCCTCAGGCTGAGATGGCCTGGGCGACCGAGAACCCCAGGGCCGCCGCCAGCAGGCCACCGACCACCGAGATCCCGACATTGGCGAGCGCCAGGAACGGCTCGCCGTCGAGCAGCATTTCCAGGGTCTGCAGGCTGAACGCCGAAAACGTCGTGAACCCGCCCAGGACGCCGGTCACGAAGAAGAAGTTGCTCTGCTCGACCTGGGCGAGCGGGAACACGGAGACCGTCAGCCCGAGATGCGCGCCCGCAAGCGCCGAGCCGACGATGTTGATGCCGATGATGGCGATCGGGAGCTCGTTCAGACCGGGATCGTACGGCCACCACAGGTCGATGAGGTAGCGCGAGCCGCCGCCGAGCGCGCAGCCGGTCATGACCATGATCAGGTTGACGACATCCATGGCTGTCCCCGGTTTCAGACGTCGGCCGCACTGCCGGACTTCCTTTCCACCGTTCCTAGCACAGGCACCGGTGCACCGTCAGGTCCCGGACTTCCGGAGCGGTGGGATCGAAAACCGATGTTGCGTCCTCGTCTGGGTGCTTGTCTGGCGCGATGTTCCCGGTATGTTTCCGTCGATGTCATGTCGGAGGCTCGGCAGTGAAACTGTATTCCGGACCACTCAGCCTGTTTTCCCGGAAGGTCGAGATCGCGCTCGCCGAGAAGGGCCTGTCGTACGAGCGTGAGATGGTGGCGTTCTCCCAGACCGAGGGATACGCGCCGAAGCATCCGGCGGTGATCGCCGCCAACCCCAAGGGCCAGGTCCCGGTGCTGGTCGACGGCGATCTGGCGCTGTTCGACTCGACCGTGATCCTGGAATACCTGGACGAGGCGTATCCGGAGCCGCCGCTGATGCCGCGGGAGGCGAAGGCGCGCGCCCGCTGCCGGCTGCTGGAGCTGACCGCCGACGAGATCCTGCTGAAGCCGTTGAGCCGGCTGATGTACCGGACCGAGCCGGAGAGTCCGGACCCGATCCGCCGCCGGCAGCTCGACGACGAAGCGGCCCGGGCCGAGCAGGAATTGGCCGGGATGTACCGGCTGGTCGAGCAGAAGCTGGAGGGCCCGTATCTGTGCGGCGGGTTTTCCATCGCCGACGTCGCCATGGTCATGAGCGTCATGTACTCGCTGCGCCTCGGTGGCCCGCGCCTCGACGCGGTTCCCGAACTGCAGGCATGGTACGAGCGTGCCATCGGCCGGCCGTCGGTGGCGGCGGTCGTAACAGAAGTGACCGAGGCCGACCGCCTGCTGTCGCGGCCGGTCGGCCAGGACTCGTCGGGAGGAGGGCGATCATGAGCGCAGGGAACGAACCGTTGCCGATCCTGGAGCAGCGGCGGATCGAGGCACAGGTCATCAAGCCGATCTACGACGAGATGGTCGCACGGCTGGGTGTCGAGACCGCGCAGGCGATCTTGGGGGCGGCGATCGAGAAGGCGGCGATCGCCCAGGGCAAGACCTTCGCCGAGGCATCCGGCGGCAACCTCGGGATCGACGGCTTCGCCGACATCCAGCGGCACTGGACCGCGGGCGGCGCGCTGGAGATCCAGGAGGTCGACCGGGGCGCCGACCGCTTCGACTTCAACGTCACCCGCTGCCGCTATTCCGAGATGTACCGGGAGATGGGGCTGGGCGAGATCGGTCACCTGCTGTCCTGCGGGCGCGACGGCACGTTCTGTCAGGGCTTCGATCCGCGGATCACGCTGGAGCGGACCCAGACCATCATGGGCGGCGCCCCACACTGCGATTTCCGCTACCGGTTCGAGCCGGAGGCCGCCGAGGCGGGAACGGACGAATCAGCGGCAGGCTGAGGCGGCGACCGCCCGCGCGACCGCGCCGGCGATCCGCTCGATCGTGTCCGGATCCGAAAGCCGCTGCTCCTCGGCAGGGTTCTTGATGACACCGACTTCGATCAGGACGGCCGGGGCAGTCGCCGTGCGCAGGATCTTCAGGAAGTCGCCGGCATGGATGCCGCGGGCCGGATCGAGCAGTCGCCGGTTCTCGCCGTCGATCGGCTCGGCGTGGTGCAGGCTGGGGCGCTCGCCGATCGCCAGCAGCGCGTCGGCGATGGTCTTCGCGGCCCGCAGGCTGTCCGCCGTGACGGCGGTGTCGGCGGGCACGAAAAGCGAGAACCCGGCGGCGGCGTCGGTCTGCGTCAGTTCCCGCCCGTCGACGATGCGGCGGGTGAGGTAACGCTCCTGCACCGAGTCGTGATGCACCGACAGGATGAGCGACGGGTCGGCGGCGGCCAGGGCGGCGACCCGCCGGTCCAGGCGCGGGTCGGGGTCGGCGGTCTCGATCACTGTGCCCGTGCCGCCCGGCGGCAGCAGCGCCGAGAGGGCTTCGTCAAGTCGGCGCGCGAAGCGGCGGTTGAAGGTCAGCTCGTCGACCCCGGCAGCGCTCGTCGTGCCCGGCGCGTCCGGCGTGTGCCCGACGTCGACGACGATCCGTGGCCCGCAGGGCGGCACCGGCCCGTTGCAGGCCGTGGCGGCAAGCGCGGTCGCGAGCGCCAGAAGCCGGCGGCGGTCGATCACGCCACCCGCTCGCCGGCGACCCAGACCCCGCGCACCACCGGTCGCCCGTCGATCGCCCGGACCCGGATCAGGTCGGCCCGAAGCCCGGCCTCGATCCGGCCGCGGTCGGCCAGGCCGGCGGCTTCGGCCGGGGTCGAGGTGACGGTGGCGACCGCACGCGGCAGGTCCCAGCCCTCGACCGTCGAGGCCAGCGTGAAGGCGGCGTGCAGCATGCTGGCCGGAACGTAGTCGGAGGAGACGATGTCGAGCAGGCCCTCGGCGGCGAGGTCGCGGGCCGTGACGTTGCCGTAGGACGACCTGCCGCGCACCAGGTTCGGCCCGCCCATCATCACCTGCAGGCCGAGCCTACGCGACGCCCGGGCGGCCTCGAGCGTGGTCGGGAACTCGGCGATGATGCAGCCGATCTCCGCCGACTCGGCGACATGGTCCGCGGTCTGGTCGTCGTGGCTGGCCAGCCCCAACCCGCGGTCGGCGGCCCAGGACGCGACCGCCCGGCGCTGGCGCGGGCCGAGCTCGCGCGAGGCGGCGGTCAGCCGCTCGAAATCCGCCTGGGCCTGTTGTTCGCTCAAGCCGTCGACCTCGCAGCGCATACGGAACCAGACGTCGATATCGGCAGTCTGGCGCTGGCCCGGCGCGTGGTCCATCACCGAGACCAGCCCGACCAGCGGATCGTCGTCGAAGGTCGCGAGCTGGTCGAGCACCTTCGGGCCGATCACCTCGCAGCGCAGATGGACCCGGTGGTCGACCCGCAGCATCCCGGCCGCCCGGGCTTCCGCGACGCCGTCGACGATCGGGCGCAGGTGCCGGGCTCGCAGCTCGCCCTTCTCGGTCAGTCCGAGGCAGAGGGCGTCGTAGATCGTGGTGATCCCGGAGGAGGCGACCTCGCCGTCGTGGTTGATCACCGCCGAGACCGGGTCCCAGTAGACCTGAGGCCGCGGCTGGTAGTGGTTTTCGACGTTGTCGCTGTGCAGGTCGATCAGGCCCGGCATCAGGAAGTCGCCGTCCAGGTCCAGCGCGCCGGCCGGCGCCGCCGGGGTGTCGTCGACCCGCGCGATTCGGCCGTCCGCAACCGCCAGGGTCCCGGTCGCGACACGGTCGTTCAGGACCAGGCGGGCATTGCTGAAGATCAGGCTCATGGCGTCGTTCGAAATCAAGGGGGAAGGGAGCGATAGTGCCCTTGCGGGCAGGCGCGCAAGTGACCGTCGTGTGACAGGGCGAGGGCGACCGGAAAATGGATCGTCCGACCGGGCCGTGCGACCATAGCGGACTGCGGCACGGGTCGCACCGAGGGAGACGCCGCAATGGACATCAGGCACACGACGGTCAGCGCCAACGGCATCCGCATGCATGTCGCCGAGGCCGGCGAGGGGCCGCCGGTGCTGCTGTGCCACGGGTTTCCGGAGTCCTGGTACTCGTGGCGGCATCAGCTCCGGGCCCTGGCCGCCGCGGGATACCGCGCGGTCGCGCCGGACATGCGGGGCTATGGCGGGACCGACCGGCCGGCGGACCCGGCACAGTACACCCTGCTGCACCTGGTCGGCGACATGGTCGGGCTGCTGGACGCGCTCGGCGAGCGGCAGGCGGTGATCGTCGGCCACGACTGGGGCGCCCCGGTCGCATGGCATGCCGCTCTGATGCGGCCGGACCGGTTCCGGGCCGTGGCGGGCCTCAGCGTCCCGTTCCGGCCGCGTGGCTCGGGCCGGCCGACCTCGGCCATGCCGCAGTCCGAGGACGAATGGTTCTACCAGCTCTACTTCCAGCAGCCGGGCGTTGCCGAGGCCGAGCTGCAACGCGACGTCCGGGCGACCATCCGCGGCGTGCTGTACGGCGCGTCGGGCGATTCGACCGATACCGGCGACGTCACCATGGTGCCGCGGCGCGGCGGGTTCCTGGATCGCCTGCCGGACCCCGTCCGTACGCCGTCCTGGCTGAGCGAGGCCGACATCGACTTCTACGTCGCCGAGTTCGAGCGGACCGGCTTCGCCGGAGGCCTCAACTGGTACCGCAACATCGATCGCGGCTGGGAGCTGCTCGGGGCGTTCGCCGGGGCGCAGGTGACGGTTCCGGCGCTCTACGTCGTCGGCGACCGCGACCTGGTGTACACCTTCAAGGGGATGGACCGGCTGCTGGCGAACCTGGCGACGATCGTGCCCGGGCTCCGGGAAACCGTCGTCCTGCCGGGCTGCGGGCACTGGACCCAGCAGGAGCGGCCGGAGGAGGTCAGCGCCCGGCTGATCGGGTTCCTGCGGGATCTCGACGGCATCTGAGCCGACGGTGCGCAAGCGCCCTTGCATCGCCGAACGCGAGCCCGTATAACGCGCGCTCCGTTGCGGGCACGCCCGCGGCGACGCGTTTCTTGTGGAGTGCGAACGATGGCCGTTCCGAAGCGAAAGACCTCCCCGTCCAAGCGGGGTATGCGCCGGGCGCACGACCGGATCCAGTCCGACGCCTATGTCGAGAGCCCGGATACCGGCGAGCTGCACCGACCGCACCACGTCGACCTGAAGACCGGCATGTACCGCGGTCGGCAGGTTCTGAAGGTCAAGGAGAAGTTCTGAGCGCCTTTCCGACGCCAGGAAGATCCGGCTGACCCCCGCGCCCCTGGGCGCGGGGGTTTTGCGTTTCCGGGTCCCGCTCAGCCGTTGCCGGCGGTCGGTTGTTCGCGGAGGTAGCGCAGCAGGGTCTCGCCGGCCTCCGATATGTGCCGGGTCAGCAACTCGACCGCCGCGGCCTCGTCGCGTCGACGGCACGCGGCCAGCAGCGCCCGGTGCTCGCCGTGCGAGCGGTCGCGATAGTCGAGCGAGCCGGCGGTGAAGGTCAGGTAGCGGTCGGCGACGTCGCCCAGGGCCGCGATGTGCGCCAGCAGGCGCGGCCGGCCGCAGGGCGCGTACAGCATCGTGTGGAACGCCTTGTTCAGGGCGCCGAACTCGCGAAGCCCCGAAGCCTCGGCTCGGTCCTGGATGCGCTCGGCCCGGTCGATCTGGGCGTTCGACAGCTCTGGGATCGCCCGCCGCAGGGCCAGCGTCTCGGCCGCCACCCGCATCTCGTAGACCTCTTCGAGCTCGGCCGGGTCCAGCGGTGCCACGGCGGCGCCCTTGTGCGGCACCAGCACCACCAGCCCTTCGCTTTCCAACACCCGCAGGGCCTCGCGGACCGGCATCCGGCTGGTGGCGAAGCGGTCGGCCAGCAGCTCCTGGCGCAGCGGTTCGCCGGGCTTGAGTTCGCCGGACACGATCTGCGCGCGCAGGGTTTCGACCAGGGCCGCCACCTGGTCGCCGGCCTTCAGCCGTGGCGGTCGTTGGATGGGCATGGTGGGCGAGGACGGCATCGGGGCTCCGTGATGCGTAGTGTTGAAACGCAGAATGGGTCGTTGTATCCGTGTATTCAAGATTGGATCCAATTTGGAGAATCCGATGACAGTTTCCCGACTCGCTGATATTCCCGGGATCGGCGTCGATCGCATGGGCAACGCCGCCGACGCGGTCGGCGACGACCGCATGTTGCGCCTGGAGAACCTCGACACCGATATCCCGCCGCCGCCCGAGGCGATCGAGGCGACGGTCGCGGCGGTCACCCGCGACGACGCCAACAGCTACCTGCCGTTCCTGGGGATCGCGTCGCTGCGGCAGGCGGCGGCGGCCCGGCTGTCGGCCGACACCGGCGTGCCGTACGACTGGGAGAGCCAGTGCGTGATCTCGGCCGGCGGGCTCTCCGGGATCCTCAACGTGCTGCTGGCGATCCTGGAACCGGGCGACGAGGTGGTGATCACCGATCCCGCCTACGCCGGGTTGCTCAACCGGATACGGCTGGCCGGCGGGGTGCCCCGGCTGGTGCCGCTGCGGGTGGTCGACGGCGGCTGGCGGCTCGACCTGGACCGGCTGCGCGACGCCGCCTCGGACCGCACCAAGGCGGTGCTGACCATGAGCCCGTCGATGCCGAGCGGCGTGGTCCACACATCAGAGGAATGGCAGGCGATCGCCGAGCTGGTCCGGCGCACCGGTGCCTGGGTGGTGAACGACGCCGCCATGGAGCGGATCCTGTACACCGACCGCCCGGTCATCCACCCGGCCGGGCTGGACGGGTTGGCCGAGCGCACCGTCACGGTCGGCTGCGTGTCGAAGGAGTACCGGATGATCGGCTGGCGGGTCGGCTGGATCGTCGGGCCGAAGGCGCTGATGAACGACGTCGGGTTGGTCGGCCTGACCAACGTGGTCTGCCAGGTCGGCATCGCCATGCCGGGGGCGGCGGCGGCGCTGACGGCGGCCGACGACGGGGTCGCCGCGGCCACCCGGGAGTGGCGGCGGCGGCGCGACGTGATCCTGTCGGAGATGGCGGACCTGCCGGTTGTCCGGCCGGACGGCGGTTGGTCGCTGCTGATCGACACCGCGGCGCTCGGCATGGCGCCGGCCGACGCCTCGGCCCGGCTGTTCGACAAGGGCCGGATCGCCGCCACCCCGATGACCGGCTGGGGCGCCGACGAGCAGGCCGGCCGCTACCTGCGCTTCGTGTTCGCCAACGAGCCAGTCGAGCGGCTGACCGGGATCCGCGAGCGGGTGCGCGCCGCCTGGGGGCTATGATGCCGGGCGCGATGCCGCAGTGGCGCGCCGCGCGGCCGGCGCTCGCCGAGGTGGCGGTGTGCGACGGGCTGCTGCCGTGGACCCGACCGTTTCTGCCGCCGGGCGCGGAGCTTGGGGACTATCTCGGTCGGATGCACCGGGCCGGTTACGATCACGTCTCGCTGACGGTGGCGGCAGCCGCCGAGGATGCCGGGCAGGCGTTGTCGACCCTCGGCTGGCTCCGGGCGCAGCTGCGGGCGGCCGATGTTCCGGTCGCCCACGACCGCGACGCCGTCGAGGCGGCACGGGCGGCCGGCCGGCTGTCGGTGTCGTTCCATTTCCAGACCGCGACCCCGTTCCTCGGGGACCTCGATCTGGTCGACGCATTCGCCGAGGCCGGCATCCGGCGGGCGATCCTCGCCTACAACGCCGCCAACGCCTTCGCCGACGGCTGCCACGAGCCGCGAGATGCCGGCCTGTCGGCCGCCGGGAGACGGCTGGTCGAGCGCATGGACCGGACCGGCATGCGGGTCGACCTCAGCCACTGCGGCGAGCGCACGACCCTCGACGTCATGACGCTCGGGCTGAGCCGGCCGCCGCTGTTCTCGCACTCGAACGCCCGCGCGCTGTTCGACCACGAGCGCAACGTCACCGACGAACAGCTCCGCCGGCTCGCCGAGTGCGGCGGCTACGTCGGGATCAACGGCGTCGGATTCTTCCTGGGGGCCGAGGGCGACCGCATTCCGGTCGCGATGGCGCGGCACGTCGCGCATGTCGCCGGCATCGTCGGGGTCGACCGGGTCGGGCTCGGCATCGACTTCATGTACCTGGACGGCAGCGACTACGGCTTCTTCCACGCCAGCCGGGCGACCTGGCCGCGCGGCTATCCGGAGCCGCCCTGGAGCTTCCTGCAGCCGGAACAGCTCGGTGCGCTGGTCGCGGAACTGGAGGGCGTCGGCTTCGCCGGGACCGAGATCGCCGGGATTCTCGGCGGGAACTACCTGACCCGCGTCGCCGGCTGATAGCATCGGCCGGACCGGCGAGAGCAGTACCGGCGAGGGCGGGACCATGCAGGCACGCGACGACGGGGTGATCCGGGTCGAGGACCACGGCGACGGCATCTGGCGGATCGAGGAGCTGTACGCCCGTCCGTACTGCCGTGGCGCGATCTGGGTGGTGGACGGTGCCGACCGCCGGCTGGTGCTCGACGCCGGTTGGGGGCTGGTGCCGTTGCGCGACCATGTGCCGGAACTGTTCGCCCGGCCGATCGTGGCGCTCGCCAGCCACACGCATTTCGATCATGTCGGTGGGCTTGGCCAGTTCGCCGACCGGCTGGTCCACCCCCTGGAGGCGCCGATCCTGGCGGACCCCACGCCCGAAGCGGTGCAGAGCTGGCCGTTCCTGCGCGACTACGACGCGCTCGCCTTCGACCCGGTGCCCGGCGGCTTCGACGGCGCGGCCTGGCGGCTGGCCCCGATGCCGGCAACCGCGACGGTGGACGAAGGCGACCGTCTCGATCTCGGCGGCCGGGCGCTGACCGTCCTGCACACGCCGGGGCATTCGCCGGGCCATCTCTGCCTGTTCGAGGAGGCCACCGGCTTCCTGTTCGCGGCCGACGCGATCTACGACGGCGAGCTGTTCGATACCGTGCCGGGGGCGTCGATCCCGGCGTTGCTGGAGACCCATGCCCGGTTGGCCGCATTGCCGTCGACGCGCGTGTTTCCCAGCCATTTCGGAGTCTTCGACCGCCCGCGGCTGCTCGAGCTGGCAGGCGACTACCGGCGGGCGAAGGGGGCGTGACGCCTCGCTGCCGACGAGCGGACCGATCGGGGATGCAAGCCTTCCGGTCCGGGGGGTAGTCTCTCGGCCAATGGCGGCACAGGCCGCGTTGCCGAGGAGACGACCCATGACCACGCATGCACCCAAGCTGCGGGCTCTGTTGACGCGGCCGGGCCTGACGGTGGTCCCGAGCTGCTTCGACGCCATGTCCGCAAAGCTGATCGAGCGCGCCGGCTTCGAAGTCGCGTTCATGAGCGGCTATGCGGTCTCGGCGACCCAATTGGCGCTGCCGGATGCCGGCCTGATCTCGTTCGAGGAGATGGTGGGGCAGGGGCGGCGGATCTGCGAGGCCGTCCACATCCCGGTGATCGGCGACGCCGACACCGGGTTCGGCAACCCGGTCAACGTGAAGCGGACCGTGCACGGCTATCACCGGGCCGGATTCGCCTGCGCGATGATCGAGGATCAGGTCTATCCGAAACGCTGCGGCTTCGCCCAAGGGCTCGCGGTCGTCGGCCGGGACGAGGCATTGACGCGGCTGCGCGCGGCGCTCGACGCCCGGGCCGAGATCAAGGCGGCCGGCGGCGACATCCTGGTGATCGGCCGGACCGACAGCCGCGGCCCGGAGGGACTGGACGAGGCGCTGTGGCGGGCCGAGGCGTTCGCCGACCTCGGCGCCGACATCGTGTACTTCGAGGGACCGCAGGCCGAATCGGAGATGGCCGAGCTGAACCGGCGGGTCTCCGTGCCGACCATGCTGGCCCAGGTTGAGAAGGCCGACCGTCCGTTGCTTTCGCCCAAGCAGGCCGAGGCGCTCGGCTACGATCTCGCGCTGTTCGGCCTGACCCTCCTCAACGCGTCGATTCGGGCGATGCGGGACGCGCTGGCCCTGATGGCCGGCGGCGGTCATCCCGGCGGCGACCGGCTGATGCCGTTCGAGGAGCTCTACGAGACCGTCGGGTTCGAGAGCTATTACGCCGAGGAGCGGCGCTACGTTTCCGCTCAGGAGCGTTCGGCATGAATGCCCTGGTTACCGCTGTATGAAACAAATGTAGATTATAGCAATGAAAAAGAGGTAATATAATACCGTAATACCCGTCGATCGTGGGGAGCGAACGGGGGAGGCATTTGGATGGGCTGGATGGAGGAGACCTACCCGACGGGCGTGGCGCTGCGCCTGTTCCGCCGGGAGCGCGGGCTATCCCAGGAAGCGGTAGCCGCGGAGCTCCGCGTCAACCAGTCGATGATCTCGAAGTGGGAAAGCGGACGCGAACGCCCCAGCTTCGCGAACGAACGGGCGATCTGGACGCTGATCGGCGAGCGGCCGATATCGGAGAGGCTGGAGGGGCTGGTCGAGGCGATCGCCTCGATGCCCTTGAGCGTCGGTCTGTTCGACAGTGACGGTCGACCGATTGCCGAAAGCCCGATCCGGGTCGCCTGGACCGAAGGCGCATCGCTCTGGGATCTAGAGACCTCCCAGGATCATGCGAACTTCGCGCGGTTCGGCGGCCTCAAGGGCATCCTGTCTCGGCCGGGACTGAGCTTCTCATACCATCGTCGGCGCGTGTACACGGGCGAGCACACGCTGGTGTCGGGCCAGCGCATCCAGATCGGCAGGATGGGGGCGCTGTTCCTCAGCGTCGCGCCGCTGCCGGCGGTTTCCCAGGAGGTCTGCGGAGACTGCGGCGGGTATGGGGGGCACGGCCAGGACCAACTGGTTCCGTGTCCCGCATGCGGAGGCTTCGGGTATCGCCCCGACTTCGGCAGTCGCCCCGACGTGGCAGCGGCGGGCCCAGGCTGATCGTGGGGCTGATGGCGGGCAGGCGGTGACCAGCACCGCCGCGCTTCCCTGAGCATGCCGTCGCTTCCCGACGATCAGGCCGTTCCGCCGGTGAGGTCGGCGATCTCGGCGTCGGATATGCCGAGCCTCTTCGCGGTGTCCAGGATGTCCGACCAGGCCTCGGCGGCCAGCGGCAGCCCGCCGGCGGTGCGCTCGGCCAGAGTCGCCCGTTCCTTCTCTCCGGGAACCAGGACCTTGCCGTCCGGCGTGGTCGGGGTCGCCGACTTCACGAACTCGACGTAGCTCTTCACCTCGTCGGCGAAAGCGTTGCCGGTGTCGAACGCCGCGACGTCCACGTAGAACGAGAACATGCCGTTGCAGAACCGCCGCCGGTTCGGCTCGCCGAGCGCGCCGGCGGTTCCGGAGCCGCCGAGCGCCCCCGCCATCATCTCCATCAGGAAGTTCAGCCCGGAGCCCTTGTGGTCGCCGAAGGCCCGGAGCGCGCCGGGACCGTTGTTCGGGTCGGGATAGCCGCCCGGCGGCACTTCCCCGTACAGCGGCTCGGGATCGTTGGTCAGGCTGCCGTCGGCGTTGACGAGCGAGCCGGGCGGCAGCGCCTTGCCGCCCTTGTAGGCGACCAGGGCCTTGCCCTCGGCGACCAGCGATGTGGCGAAGTCCAGGATGATCGGCTCGCCGCCGGCGACCGGGATGCCGGCGCAGAACGGCGAGGTGCCCATCCGCCGGCTGATCGCGCCGAACGGGGCGACGATCAGCGAGCCGCGGACGTTGACCATGTGGATCGAGACGACGTTGTGGGCCGCCACCCGCTCGGCCCAGTCGCCGATCCGGCCGAGATGGCCGGAATTGCGGAGTGCCGTGACGGCGACGCCGTGCTCCTTCGCCTTGGCGATGCCGACGTCGACCGTCTGCTCGCCGATCGACTGGCCGAAGCCGTAGTTGCCGTCGATGATCGCGAAGCTGGGCTGGTCCAGGATCATCGAGATCGTCTGGTTCGGGACCTGCCGCCCGGTCTCGGCCCATTCGACGTAGCGCGGGATGCGGATCACGCCGTGGCTGTCGTGGCCCCGCAGGTTGGCCCCTGTGAGGCGCCGCGCGATCCGCTCGGCCTCCTCCGCCGAGCAGCCGGCCCGGCTGAAGATCGCCCGGCCGAGCGCTTCCATGGCGGCCGGCGGAACGAACGCCTGGCCGCCCTCGTGACGGACTCCGCTCATCGCCCGGCCTCGAGATCGCGGAACGTCTTCACGTCGCCGGATACGCCCGAGATGAACAGCCGGACGTCCGAGCTGAGGGTCGTGAAGTCGAAGCCCTTCTCGATCATCTTGCGCATGTAGGCCGGCGTCAGGCAGTGGATGCCGGCCTTGATACCGGCCTTCTTGGCGGCGGCCAGAGCCTTGTCGATGTTGGCGACCACCTCTGGGTCGGTCGGATCCATCCCCGGGCTCTTGCCCATCGAGACGGCGAGGTCGCTCGGACCGACGTAGATGCCGCTCAGCCCGGGGGTGCTGCAGATCGCGTCGGCGTTGCCGACGGCCTGCACGGTCTCGATCATCGCCATCGAGACGATCGTCCTGTTGGCCTCGCCGAAATAGTTCGGGTGCAGCAGCCCGGCACGGGTCGGCCCGGTCGAGCGGTAGCCGTCGGGATGGTACAGGCAGGCACCGACGAAGCGCTTGGCGTCCTCGGGCGTGTTGATCATCGGGCAGATGATCCCGAGCGCACCGGCATCCAGCAGCTTCATGATGATGCCGGGCTCGTTCCACGGCACCCGGGCCAGCGGCGTGCGGCCGTAGCCCTGGACGGCCTGGAACAGGGTCAGGGCGGTCTGGTAGTCGACGAGGCCGTGCTGGAGGTCGACGGTGAGGCTGTCGAAATCCTGCATTGCCATGAACTCGGCGGTCACGGTGGACGGGATCGACAGCCAGCCGTTCAGGGCGCCCTTGCCCTCGTCCCACACCTTGTGCAGTCGGCTTTCCATGAGCGTTTCCTCTCAGCTCGCAGCGGTCCCTTGAAGGACCACCTTGTTGACGACGACGGCCGGGTCGAGTGTGCCGTCGAATGTGGCCAGAATGTTCTCGATGGTCTGGTAGGCGGACCGCTTGAGGGCTTCCAGGCTGGCGCCGGCGGAGTGCGGCGTCATCAGGATCCGGGGTTCCTGGAAGAACGGGTGGTCGGGTGCCGGCGGCTCGACGTCGAACACGTCCATGCCGGCGCCGGCGATCTGCCCCGACCGGATCGCCGCGAGCAGGGCGGCCTCGTCGACCAGGCCGCCGCGCGCGCAGTTGACCACCAGGGCACCCTTGCGCAGGGCGGCGAGCTCGGATGCGCCGACGATGCCGATGGTTTCGGCGTTGCGTGGGCAGTGCACGGTCACGGCGTCGACCTCGCCGAGCACGGCCCGGAAGTCGGCGACCGGCTCGGCGCCCATCGCGCGGATGGTGTCCTGGTCGATATACGGGTCGTACCCGAGCACCCGCATGTCGAACGCCCGCGCCCGCTTGACCACGCGCGAGCCGATGCGGCCGAGCCCGATGATCAGCAGCGTGCGGCCCTCCAGGTCGATCGCCTGGTGCTCGCTGCGCCGGGCCCAGTCGCCGCGCCGGACCAGCGGGTCGAACGCGGTCAGCTGCTTGGCCAGTGCCAGCAGGAACATCATCGCCTGCTCGGCGACCGACGGCGCGTTGGCGCGCGGCGCGATCGTCAGCCGCACGCCGTTGTCGGTGCAGGCGGCGACGTCGACGGCGTCGTAGCCGACCCCGTGGCGCGACACGACCTCGAGGCAGCCGGAGGCCTCGATGATCCTGCGGGTGACCGGCGCCACCCGGACGGCGATGCCGTGCACGCCCTCGATGTGCCGGAGCACGTTCGCTTCCGAGTAGTCGGTGAGCACCTCGTACTCGACGTCGTCCCGGCCCTCGAACAGCGCCATGCCCTCCGGGTGCATGGCGCCGAGCACCAGGACCTTCTTCTTGTTGCTGGCCACGGCCGTGTCCTTAGTGGATCTCGGCCGACTTGCCCATGGCGGCCTTCAGCTTCCCGATGTCGAAGTCCGAGGCCCGTGCGGCTTCCAGGATCACCGCCTCGCGGCGGGTCAGCAGCTCGACGGCGTCCGGCAGCTTCTTGACCGAGTCGCGCGGGATGACGACGGCGCCGTGGCGGTCGGCGTGCACGATGTCGCCGCTGTTCACCACCATGCCGTAGAGGTTCACCTGTCCGCCGTGGTCGACCACGTGGACGTGGGCGTGGCTGGGACCGATCTTGCCGGCGACGAGCTGGAAGCCGGGGGCGCAGGCGTCGAGATCGCGGATCGAGCCGTTGGTGACCACGCCCTGGGCGCCCAGGCCCTTGTGGATCGCGGTGTTGACCTCACCCCAGAACGCGCCGAAACCGGGCTCCGGATCGAGGTCCTGGATCACCACCACGGTCGGGCCGGGCTTGGAGGCGACGTACTCGTAATAGGACTGGCGGGCCGCCAGGTTCTCGGCGGCGGTGCGGACCGCCGGCGCCATCGCGCGGATGGTCGCGGTGCGGGCGAAACCGCAGATCGGCTTCAGGTCGGGAAACGCGCAGACCATCTGGCCGGTCGTGAAACCGGTGGCCCGCCGCTCGGGGTTCGTGACCTCCAGCGCGTTGCAGATCGTCGGGGTATCCCAGGCGGTAAGGCGGTCGAGGTCCGCTGCCGAGATCTCGGTCATGGTTTCCGTCCCTTGCTTTCGGTGCTCATGTGTCTGCGTTTCGCAGGATGGTCCGCGGCCGGTCGGCCAAAGAGGTATGATGATCACACTAGCAGGGGCGGTGGCCTAGGCAACAGGTCAGGCCGTTCCGGCTTGCCGGTTTTGCCGTCGTCGGTCACTTTCGCGCCATGACGACGCGCGACATCGATCTCGCCTGCTTCGGCGAACCCCTGATGGAGCTGACGCGGGTCAACCGCGACGGCGAGCTACCTTCGTATCGGCCCGGCTACGGCGGCGACACGTCGAACTGCGCCATCGCCGCGGCCCGGCAGGGCGCGCGGACGGCCTACATCTCGGCCGTCGGCGACGACAGCTTCGGGCGCGAGCTGCGCGAGCTCTGGGAGCGGGAGGGCGTCGACCAATCGGCGGTCCGGACCGACCCGCTAGCCCCGACCGGCCTCTACATCATCACGCCGAGCCCGGCCGGGCGCGACTTCGCCTATTACCGGGCAGGATCGGCCGCGAGCCGGTACGGGCCCGACGACCTGCCTCTGGACCTGTTGCCGCGGGTGCGTGTCGTCCAGCTCTCCGGCATCAGCCAGGCGGTCGGCGAGGGGCCGTGCGACGCCGGTTTCCGGCTGATCGAGGCGGCCCGCGACGCCGGCTGCGAGGTCGCCTACGACACCAATCTGCGCCTGAAGCTGTGGTCGCTGGAGCGGGCGCGGGCGGTGATGCACGGCGCGATCGAGCGCTGCACGGTGGCGCTGCCCTCGGTCGACGACTCACGGATCCTCACCGGTCTCGACGACCCGGACGCCATCGCCGACGCGTATCTGCGCCGCGGGCCGCGCGTCGTGACGTTGAAGCTCGGTGCCGAGGGAGCCCTGGTCGCGACCGCCGACCGGCGCGAGCGGCTGGCGCCGAACCGGGTGACGGCGGTCGACGCGACCGGTGCCGGCGACACCTTCGACGGGGCCTTCCTGGCACGGCTGGCGGCCGGCGACGATCCGTTCGAGGCCGCTCGCTACGCCAACGCGGCGGCTGCGCTCACCACCACCGGGTACGGCGCCGTGGCGCCGATCCCGCGGGCCGAGGCGGTGAGGGAGTTGCTGGCAGGGCACTAGCGTCCTGCCGCCGCCCGTCATGACAGCGGCGTGCCCGCGACGTATGGTGCCCCCGAGAGTGCAATCACCCGACTGGGCAAGCGAAGGAGCCCGCCATGCGCGCGCGTGTCATCGATCGGGAGCGCCCGCCGTCGACCCACCCGTATTCGCCCCTGGAGATCGTCGAGAAGGCGATCCCGGAGGACGAGCGGGTCTGGGTGCCGCAGGCGCCGAACGTCTGGTTCCGGCCGCTGATGCTGAACACCCTGAACGGCGGGTGGTGCAACCTGCTGCGGGTCCGCAAGTCCGGCGTGCTGAGCCGGCACCTGCACCCGGCGCCGGTCCACGGCTTCGTGCTCAAGGGCCAGTGGCGCTACCTGGAGCACGACTGGATCGCGACCGAGGGCTCCTACGTGTTCGAGCCGCCGGGCGAGACCCACACCCTGGTGGTCGACGAGGACTGCGAGGAGATGATCACCTTCTTCAACATCTCCGGCTGCATGTACTACGTCGACGAGCAGGGCAACTGTACCGGGTTCGAGGACGTGTTCGCCAAACTGGACATGTGCCGCAAGCACTATGACGAGGTCGGACTCGGCGCCGACTACGTCGACCAGTTCATCCGCTGACACCGGACGCCGTGCGATGGAGCGGCGCAAGCGCATCGGGCTCGTGGCGCACGACGCCAAGAAGGCCGACCTGCTCGACTGGGTGACGGCCCACCGGGATCGGCTGGCCGTCCACGACCTGTGGGCGACCGGGACCACCGGCGGGCTGATCGCCGAGCGCACCGGGCTGCCGGTGCACCGCCTGAAGAGCGGGCCGCTCGGCGGCGACCAGCAGATGGGGGCGTTGATCGCCGACGGCGCCCTCGACCTGCTGGTGTTCTTCTCCGACCCGATGTCGGCGATGCCGCACGACGTCGACGTGAAGGCACTCGTGCGGCTGTCGACCGTCTACAACATCGTCCTGGCCTGCAATCGGACCACCGCGGACTTCGTGATCGCCAGCCCGCTGTTCGACCAGGCTTATGCGCCGGCCGAGACCGACTACACCGGTTATCTGGGCCGGACACTTCCAGCGCGTCCGGAATAGGCGCGCGCTCGGGGTAGGGGCGCGTCCGGAATAGGGGACCCGGGCCGACACGGCATGCCCCGGAACGACGAAGGGCCGCTCCTTCCGGAGCGGCCCTTGCCGTAGGTCGGGTCCACCGGTGCCGGTTACTCGAGCACCAGGTTCGGCAGCCAGAGCGCGATCTGCGGCCAGATCATGACCGCGACCAGCCCCATCACCTGCAGCAGCACGAACGGGATGATGCCGCGGTAGATGTTCTGGATCTTCACCGAGTTCGGCGCCACGCCCTTCAGGTAGAACAAGGCGAAGCCGAACGGTGGCGTCAGGAACGAGGTCTGCAGGTTCACCGCCACCAGGATGGCGAACCAGTAGACGATGTCCCGGCCCTCGACGTGGGTACCGAAATCCATCCGCTCGACGATCGGCGTGAACACCGGCAGTACGATCAGGGTGATCTCGATCCAGTCGAAGAAGAAGCCGAGGATGAAGATCGTCCCCATCAGGACGAACAGCAGGCCCCACGCCTCGAAGCCGAGGAACTCGATGAACTCGATGATGATGTCCTCACCGCCGAGCGACCGGAACACGTAGGAGAATGCCGTAGCACCCATGAAGATGAAGAAGATCATGCCGGTGGTCAGGGCGGTGCGCTCGCACACGTCCTTCAGGACCGCCCAGGTCAGCTTCCGGTTGACGATCGCCAGGACGATGGAGCCGAAGCCGCCGACGCCGGCCGCCTCGGTCGGCGTCGCCCAGCCGGCAAAGATCGACCCGAGCACCAGGGTGATCAGGAACACCGGCGGCAGGAAGCCCTTGAGCAGCATCATCGCCATCTCGCCGCCGGTGTCCGGGCCGACGTCGTCCGAGAGCGACGGCGCCCAGTGCGGCTTCAGCGACGACACCACCAGAATGTAGGCGAAATATAGGGTCGAGAGCAGCAGGCCCGGCAGGATCGCACCCAGGAACAGGTTGCCGACCGAGATCGCCAGCAGGTCGGCCATGATCACCAGCATGATGCTGGGTGGGATCAGGATGCCGAGTGTCGCCGATGCCGCGAGTGTTCCTGTCGCCAGTTCCTTCTGGTAGCGCTGTCGCAGCATGGTCGGCAGCGCCATGAGGGTCATCATGACGACCGAGGCGCCGATGATCCCGGTGGTTGCCGCCATGATCGTGCCCATCACGGTGACCGCCAGGGCCAGGCCGCCGGGCACCCGGCGCAGCAGGATCTCCAGAATGTCCAGCAGGTCGTTGGCGACGCCTGATCGTTCAAGCATCGTCCCCATGAAGATGAAGCAGGGGATCGCGACCAGCACGAGGTTGGCGGCGGCACCGCCCCAGACCCGCGGCAGGATGTTGTAGAACTCGATCAGCGAGAAATAGTCGACCGTCCAGCCGATGAAGCCGAACGCCAATCCGATGCCGCCGACTACGAAGGCGACCGGGAACCCCGAGAACAGCCCGAACGCAAGCGCCAGGAACATGTAAACGGAGAGGTAGTCCTCCCAATAGAATTCCACGGTTTAGCCCCCCCGGACGATCTCGGAGTCGTCGTAATGACCCTCGAGCTTCTCGATGTCGTTGTCTTCGTCGCCCTCGTCGATCTTCGGCAGGTGCTCCGCCTCGGCGCTGGTCAACATGTTCATCTTGACCTCGGGGCGCAGTTCCTCAGGACCGAACAGGTAGACGATCTGTCTGATCAGGGTGGATACCCCCGCCATGAGCGCGAGGAACAGACCGAGCAGGACGAACGACTTGATGACCCAGCGATGCGACAGGCCCGTCATGGCATCGGAGGCCTCGTTCGACTCCCAGGCCTGATGCACGAAGGTCCAACCGTAGAACATCACGACCGCGATGTATGGGATCATCAGGCAGCAGATGCCGAGCAGCTCGATCCAGGCCTGTCCGCGGTCGCTGAGCTTCTCGCGAACCAGGTCGACGCGCACGTGGGCGTTGAGGGTGTAGGCATAGCCAAGAGCCAGGAGGAACAGCGCTGCGTGGAGGTGCCACTCCAACTCCTGCAGCTTGGTCGGCGACATGAACTCATACAGCGCCGTGGACATGATCCACTGCTGCATGAACTGGAATTTCCGGGTTATCACGTCGAACATGATAATCCCGATCAGCGGAAGGATTAACCAGGCCCCGAGCTTCCCGAATCTTTGCGGGAGAGATTCGAGGCGATCCGCGACCGTCAGCAGACTTCGCATTGAGCGTCCCCAGGTAGTGGTTTCTTTTTATAAATCACCAAACGAACCGGCATCCCTTCAAAAGAACACCCGACGATATCGGCGTTCGGCCGACACGGTCGGGTTCGTCAGAAAAAGCTGCGGTGCCGGCTTCGACCGCCGGCCTAGGCCGGCACCGCGATCAAGCGAACTGCAATCCGGAACTCCGTCCGGCCACGGTTACTTCAGGTAGCCGTTGTCCTTCCAGATTGCGTAGTCCTTGCGGAACTTGGTTAGCGAGGCCCAGATCTTCTTGGAGTCCTCGTTGTCCTTGATCTCGTCCGCGACCACCTCGTTCCAGGCGGCCTCGAACTTCGCCAGCATGTCGTCAGACCAGCGATGGATGGTCACACCATGATCCTGGTGGAACTTCATCGCCGCGAACTGGATCGCCTCGCCACGGGTGAACATGTAGGTGACGTTGGCGTCGCAGGCAGTCCTGATCAGCGCCTTCTGCGTGTCGTCCAGCTTGTCGTAGGACGGCTTGTGGATCAGCAGCTCGTTCATGGTCGACTGCTGGTGCCAGCCAGGGAAGTAGTTGTGCTTGGCGATCTGGTAGAAGCCGTAGTCCTTATCGATCGACGGCATCGAGAACTCGGTCGCGTCGATCGAGCCGAGCTCGAGCGCCGGGTAGATGTCACCGCCAGCCAGCAGCTGGGTGGACACGCCGAACTTCTCCATGACCTTGGCGCCGAGACCGAAGAACCGCATCTTCAGGCCCTTCAGGTCGTCGATCGACTTGATCTCCTTGCGGTACCAGCCCGAGGACTCGGGCGCGATGATGCCGCAGAGATTGTACTGGATGGCGTCGCGGGCATACATCTCGGTGGCCATGTCCTCGCCACCGCCGTACCGCATCCACGCCAGGAACTCGCCCGCGCCGGGGCCGAACGGCACCGTCGAGAAGAACGCGTAGGCGTTGTTCTTGTTGACGTTGTAGCCCGGCGTGCCGAACGCTGCGTCGAGCGCGCCGCTGGAAACCGGATCGTAGTACTGGGTGCCCGGAACCAGCGCACCCGGCTCAAACATCTTCAGCGTAACGTCGCCGCCGGACGCCTTGGTGATGGTGTCGGAGATGTTGACCGCGCCTTCACCGATCACGGTGATCTTCGAACCGAAAGCGGAGTGCATCTTCCAGCGGACCCGCTTGGCGTCTGCATCCCCCGTCGACGCCATCACGACGCCCGTCGCCAACCCCAGAAGGGCGGCCGTTTTAACCAACTTCCTGAAAGCCATTCCTGTTACCTCCCAGTCGAAGACCGACCACAGCGGATCGGTTCCGTTTCGCCGATCCGTCGCTTTGTTGTTTGTTTTTGTTGATTAAACCCCGATCTGTTTCTGTCGGAGCCGCGACGGCTGCGTCATTGTTACCGTCGCATTTCTGGAATTCAAGAAGGTTCGGTACACAATCTCGGACCCCAGCGTCGATTTCGCGCGAAGGCGCTAGAAATATGATGAATTTTTGGGCAGTTGCTCGCTCTGTGGCGAATAAGTGAAATCATAAGGCACGTATTCAGGGAAAAATTGGACCTTGGGAACTTGGGCCGGGTCGACGAAGCCTGCGGATTTTCGATTCGAGCAGAGCGATCAGGCATCGGCAGTGGCCGGCACGGTCGCTTGCGCGGAATCTGCGGCGGTGCCGGAAGCGCCTCACGGAGTCTTGGAGCCGGTCGACGCCCGTTGTGCGATCAGTCGAGCCAGGGCTTCGAGGCCGAAGCGGTACGAGTCCAAGCCCAACCCGACGACCAGGCCGTCGGCTTCGCCGGCGAGGACCGAATGCATGCCCCGGCGTTCGATGTTGGTCATGTGAACCTCGACGTAGGGCAGGCGGACGCCGCGCAGGCAGTCCCGCAACGCATAGCCGGAGTACAGGAAGCCGGCCGGGTTCATCAGCAGGCCGTCGACGCGATCGCGCGCCGCCTTGTAGACCCGGTCGATCGCGATGCCCTCGACGTTGGTGTAGGCGATCTCCAACTCGACCCCCAGACGTTCGGCCTCGGCCAGCATGATCGCGTCGAGCTCGGCGGCCGTGGTCGTGCCGTAGAGTTCCGGTTGGCGGTTGCCGAGCCACTCCATGTTGGCTCCCTGGATCAGCAGAATGCGCATGGTGGATCTCTCCCTTGTTCAGGCATGGGGTCGTTGCCACGGCCGGACGGCTGCACGAAAGTCAGGGCCGAGATCGGAGCATGCCGTGCTCGGCGCGGCAAACCGCTTCCGCAAAGGGAGGCCGCAAGGGGAGGAACGGAATGAGTGACGCTGTCTTGGGCGTTTGGGGTGACGTCGAGGCCAAGACCGAGCCGGAGTTCAACGAGTGGTACCACCGCGAGCACGTGCCGCAGCGCCTCGGCATGCCGGGTTGGCGCGCGGGACGCCGGTACCGGCGGCTCGACCGCGGCCGGCATCGCTACGTGGCGCTCTACGAGCTCGATTCGCTCGCGTGTTTCGACGACCCGGCCTATCGCCACATCCTCGAGCACCCGACCGACTGGACCAGGCGGATGATGCCGGCGTTCCGCAATTTCGTGCGAGCGTCCTGCCGAGTGCGCCTGGTGTCGGGCGAGGTCGCGGGCGGTTTCGTCGCGACCGTCCGGTTCGATCCTCCGGCGGCCGAGCGCGAGGCCGTCGTCCGATGGATCGGTGGCCAGGCCCTGCACGATCTGCGCGACCGCCCCGGCATCACCCGGGTGCAGCTTCTTGAGGCGGACAGCGGGCGCAGCCTGGTGCCGACCACCGAGCAGAAGCTGCGGATCGGCCCGGACGGCCGTTCGTCGTTCGTGGCGATCATCGAGGGAACCGACCGTCCGGCGATCGAGGCCGCGCTCGCGGAGTCCGACATCGAGAGCGGGCTGGCGGCCCGGCAGGCCCGCGACGTCGAGGTCGGGGTCTACCAGCTGATGTTCGCGCTCACTCGCTAGCGGGCCAGGGGCGGACCCGGTCCGCGCCGCCAGGGCAACGCTGCCATGCGGCGGAAATGGCGCCCGGGGGGTTGCGGAGCCGGGCGCGTCCCTGCGGTAATGCGTTCGAAAAATGAACCGACGTTCAGGAGACCATCCGCATGGCCGACGACGCCCGGCGCTTCGAGACCATCCTCTACGAGGAGGATGGTCCGATCGGTTGGATCACCATCAACCGGCCGGAAGACGGCAACATGTTCACCGCCGTCACCTGCCACGAGATCCGCGACTGCATCGAGGGGATCCGTCGCGAGACCCGCACCCGCGTGGTCGTGCTGACCGGGGCCGGCGACAAGTTCTTCTGCATCGGCGGCCGCAAGGACGCCATGGAGGACACCAACCTGTACGCCGGTGTGCTGCCGACGCTCGAGATGTACGACGCCATCGACAAGCTGCAGAAGCCGGTGATCGCCATGGTCAACGGCTTCGCGGTCGGCGGCGGCAACGTGCTGCAGGTGGTCTGCGACCTGACGATCGCCAAGGAGAGCGCGGTGTTCCGGCAGGTCGGGCCGATGATGGGCAGCTTCGACGCCGGCTACGGGACCTGGTACCTGGAGGACGCGATCGGCAAGAAGCGCGCGAAGGAGCTCTGGTACACCAACCGCAAGGTGACCGCGGCCGAGGCCAGGGAGATGGGCCTGATCAACCGCGTGGTGCCGGACGCCGACCTGCGCGAGGAGACCCGCAAGTGGGCGCTGGAGATCGCCGACCGCGGGCCGCTGGCGCTCGCCGGCATCAAGAGCGCGTTCCTGGCCCGCCACGGCGGGGTCGCCGGGCTCGGCCGGGTCAGCCACGACCTGCTGCTCAAGCTCTACCTGAAGACCGACGAGGCCAAGGAACTGTCGGCGTCGTTCGGCGAACGTCGCAGCCCGGACACCGACAAGTTCGGGCACTGAGGCGCCATGTCCCGGCTGCTGACCCTGCACGACCCGGCCGAGGCGAAGTCCTACTATGCGGCCGGGCTGTGGCACGACCAGACGTTCTACGCCCTGCTCGCGCGACACGCGGCCGCCCGGCCGGACGCCAAGGCGGTCCGCGATTCCGCCCGGCACCTGACCTGGCGGGAGCTGAAGGATTGGGTCGACGCGATCGCCGACGCCTTCCACGAGGCCGGTGTCAGGACCGGCGAACGGGTGGCGCTGTGGGCCTCGAACCGGGCCGAGGTGGTGGCGGCGTTCCTGGCCTGCTCGCGCCAGGGCTATGTCTGCAACCCGTCCCTGCACCGGAACTACACGGTCGAGGAGATCGCCGGCCTGCTGTCGCGGGTCCGGGCGACCGCGGTGGTGGTGGAGGAGGGCTGGGGCGCCGATACCGACCGGCACGAACCGGTCGCCGCGGTCTCGGCATTGCCGGACATGCGCCGCGTGTTCCGGCTGCCGAAGGATCGCAGCAACGGCGACTTGCCGGCACCGGGAACCGCGCCACGAAACCTGCGGACGCCCGACCTCAACCCGGACACGGTCTGCTATCTCGCCTTCACCAGCGGCACCACCGGCCGCCCCAAGGGCGTGATGCACTCGGACAACTCGCTGCTGACCAACTGCCGCGACCTGGTGAAGGACTGGCGGCACGACCATTCCACGGTGCTGCTGACCCTGTCGCCGCTGAGCCACCACATCGCCTGGGTGGCGGTCGGCCAGTGGCTGGTCGCCGGCATGGAACTGGTGATCGACGATCCGGCGCCCGGCCTGTCGCGTCTCGACTGGATGATCGAGACCGGTGCGACCTACGTCATGGGCGTGCCGACCCACGCCATGGACATCCAGGCCGAGCAGACGCGGCGGGGGATCGGGCGGCTGGGTTCGGTGAACCTGTTCTACATGGCCGGCGCGCCGATCCCGCCGGCGGTCGCCGAGCGGTTCGTGGCGCAGGGTGTGCGGCCGCAGAACATCTACGGCATGACCGAGAACTCCTCGCACCAGTACACCCACCCGACCGACGACGAGGCGACGATCTGCACGACCTGCGGACGCGGGGGCGCCGGCTACACCGTCCGGATCTTCGCCCAGGACGATCCCGACCGGGAGGTGCCGGTCGGCACCGTCGGGCAGATCGGCGGCAAGGGTGCGGCCCTGATGCTCGGCTACTTCGACAACCAGGAGGCCACCGAGACCTCCTTCAACCGCGACGGCTGGTTCCTGTCCGGCGACCTCGGGGTGCTGGACGAGCGCGGCAACCTGTCGATCGTCGGGCGGCTGAAGGACGTGGTGATCCGCGGCGGCCACAACATCTTCCCGGCCCGGGTCGAGGACCTGGCGATCAAGCACCCGGGGGTCGAGCGGGCCGCCGCCTTCGCGGTGCCGGACGAGCGGCTCGGCGAGAAGCTGTGCCTGGCGGTGCTGCCGGCCGGGGCGGCGGCGCCGAGCGCCGAGGAGGTGCTGGCGCATCTCTACGGGGCCGGGCTGTCGAAGTACGACATGCCGGAATACTTCATGGTGATGGACAGCTTCCCGCTGACCGCCAGCGGCAAGATCCTGAAGCGCGAGCTGGCGGAATGGGCCAAGGCCGGTCGCATCGCCCCGCAGCCCTGCCGGTTCCGGGCACCGGAGACGGCAGGATGAGCGGCGAGTACTGGGGCGGCCATTGGGTCCCGGCTCTCCGCGGCTCCGCCACTGCGGCCGGGATGAGGATTGAAGAGACGGCACGCCAATTGCCGTCATCCCGGACCGACGTGCCGAAGGCGCGGCGGAGCCGGGACCCACGCGCCGTCCTGATGAGTTGGATGAGGAGCGGGCAATGAGCCTCGACCTGACGACCCGCGACGGTGTCGCGGTCCTGACCATCGACCGTCAGGATGCGTTGAATGCTCTTAATTTCAGTCTGATAGAGCGGTTTTCTAAGCTGATCGACGAAGTTTCGTCGATGGATGTCCGCGGCCTGCTGGTGACCGGCGCCGGCCCGAAGGCGTTCTGCGCCGGGGCCGACATCAAGGAACTGATCGGTCGCGACCTGATGGCCCAGCGGCGAGGCGCCGAGGCCGGGCAGCGGGCGTTCGCCAAGGTCGCTGCACTGGAAATTCCGTCGGTCGCGCTGATCAACGGCTTCGCCTTCGGCGGCGGGCTGGAGATGGCGCTGGCCTGCACGTTCCGGCTGGCGGTCCCGACCGCCAAGATGGGGTTGCCGGAGATCAAGCTCGGCCTGATCCCGGGCTATGGCGGCACCCAGCGCTTGCCGCGGCTGATCGGCGAGGGCCGGGCCCTGGAGATGATCATGACCGGCCGCACCGTCGACGCCGCCGAGGCCGAGCGGATCGGGCTGGTGAACCGGATCGTCGAGGCCGACGACCCGATGGCCGGCGCGTTGGCATTCCTCGGCGAGATGACCCGCTACGGCCTGCCGGCGCTGGCCTTCGCCAAGCAGGCGGTGAGCCGGGCGCTCGACCTGCCGATCCACGAGGGGCTGAAGGTCGAGGCCGACCTGTCGACCCTGGCCTACCGTACCGAGGACGCCGACGAAGGGCTGGCCGCGTTCGTCGAGAAGCGCAAGCCGGCCTTCAGAGATCGCTGAGAGCTGGGACCGCTGACCATGACCACCGTGTTCGATCGCCTGGACGCGTCGCTCGAGTTGCCGGAGGACGAGGCGGCGGTACTGGAATCCGTGCGCCGGCTGGCGACCGAGGTGATCGCCCCGCGCGCCGCCGACTACGATCGCCGCGAGGCCTATCCGGCCGAGAACATCGCGGCGATCAACGAGCTCGGCCTGAACGCCATGTTCGTGCCCGAGGAATACGGCGGCATCGGCCTCAGCTACTCGGTCTATCTCGCCTGCGTGCGGGAGGTGTCGAAGGCCTGCGCCTCGACCGGCATCATCTGGGCGACCACCTTCCACGGCATGAAGCCGGTGATGGACTTCGGCTCCGAGGCGCTCAAGCGCCGGGTGCTGGCGAGCGTCGCCGAGGGCGGGATCGGCGCGCTGTGCATCACCGAGCCGTCGGCCGGCTCGGACGCCACCGGCATGAAGACCCGGTTCACGCCGGACGGCGACCACGTGGTCGTCGACGG
>Ga0070728_10001676_pt1 | contig 31557 bp, 43 predicted proteins | sample tdDd471_FD_66723 | JGI IMG/M metagenome (GOLD analysis project Ga0070728, IMG submission 66723) | Marine sediment microbial communities from the Atlantic coast under amendment with organic carbon and nitrate - tdDd47.1 | ecosystem: Environmental > Aquatic > Marine > Coastal > Sediment | place...
GACGAGGGCCTGCGCTTCGCGATCCGCGAGGGCGGGCGCACGGTGGGCGCCGGCGTCGTCGCCGCCATCGTCGAATAGCCGCGAACGTCGCGACAATCGTCACCCAAGCGGGAGGCCGGCCGGGAGCGCCGTCATGGATAGTCAAAATATTCGTATCCGCCTGAAGGCGTTCGATCATCGGGTGCTGGACCAATCGGCGACCGAGATCGTCAGCACGGCCAAGCGCACGGGCGCGCAGGTACGCGGGCCCATCCCGCTGCCGACGCGGATCGAGCGGTTCACCGTCCTGCGCTCGCCGCATATCGACAAGAAGTCGCGCGAACAGTTCGAGATCCGCACCCATAAGCGGCTTCTCGACATCGTCGACCCGACGCCGGAGACCGTGGACGCGCTGATGAAGCTCGACCTCGCCTCGGGCGTCGACGTGGAAATCAAGCTCTAGGGTCCCGACAATGCGTACCGGCCTTATCGCACAGAAACTGGGGATGACCCGCGTCTTCGCCGACGACGGGCGGCATCTGCCGGCGACCGTGCTCAAAGTGGATCATTGCCAGGTCGTCGCCGTGCGGACCGCCGAGGCCCACGGCTATACTGCCGTGCAGCTGGGCGTCGGCGCCGCCAAGGCCAAGAATGTGGGCAAGCCCATGCGCGGCCATTTCGCCAAGGCCCGGGTCGAGCCCAAGCGCAAGCTGGCCGAGTTCCGGATCAGCGCCGACGCGGCGCTGGAGGTGGGGGCCGAGATCGGCGCCGATCATTTCCTGTCCGGCCAGTTCGTGGACGTGTCCGGCACCTCCAAGGGCAAGGGCTTCGCCGGCGCCATGAAGCGGCATAACTTCGGCGGCTTGCGGGCGTCGCACGGCGTGTCGATTTCCCATCGCAGTCACGGCTCGACCGGCCAGTGCCAGGACCCCGGCCGGGTGTTCAAGGGCAAGAAGATGGCCGGCCATATGGGCGACGCGCGCACCACCTTGCAGAATCTGCGCATCCTGTCGACCGATGCCGAGAACGGCCTGATCGTCGTCCATGGCGCGGTGCCCGGCGCCAAGGGCGGCTATGTGCTGGTCAAGGACGCGCTGAAGAAGAAGCTGCCCGACGACCTGCCCTTCCCGGCGGCGCTGCGCGGTGTCGCGGCCGACGAAGCGCCGGCCGAGGCGGAGGCGGCGCCGGAAGCCGAGGCGCCCGCGGCCGAAGCTGTCACCGAGACCGACGCCGGGTCCGAGAACGGGGACGACAAGTCGTGAAGTGCACAGTCAAGAATCTCGACAATAAGGATGTCGGCGACATCGACCTCAAGGACGAGGTCTTCGGCGTTGCCGTCCGGTCCGACATTCTCGGTCGCATGGTGAACTGGCAGTTGGCCAAGCGCCGCGCCGGCACCCACAAGGCGAAGGAACGCGGCGAGGTGCGCGGCACCACGGCCAAGCCCTTTCGCCAGAAGGGCACCGGGCGGGCGCGCCAAGGGTCGGTCCGCAGCCCGATCCTGCGCGGCGGCGGCGTGGTCTTCGGGCCGAGGCCCCGCGATTACACCTTCGCCCTGCCGAAGAAGGTCCGGCGCCTGGCGCTGAAGTCGGCCCTGTCGGCCAAGCAGGCGGACGGCAAGCTGGTGGTCGTCGACGAGGTGCGCCTCGAATCGCCCAAGACCAAGGCGCTGGCGGAACGCCTCGCCGGGTTCGGCTGGCCGTCGGCCCTGATCGTCGGCGGCGCCGCGGTGGACGAAAACTTCACCCGCGCGGCCGCCAATATCCCCGCCGTCGACGTGCTGCCGCAGCAGGGGATCAACGTTTACGACATCCTGCGCCGCGATTTCCTGGTCCTGACGACCGACGCGGTGCGGCATCTGGAGGAACGGCTGGCATGAGCAGGGGACGCCGCTATCGGCCGCGGCCGCAGGCCATCGACAAGGCCCGCGCCTATGACGTGATCCTGGCGCCGGTGGTCACCGAAAAGGCGACCCTCGGCTCCGAGCATGGCCAGGTCACTTTTCGGGTGCCGCTGGACGCCGACAAGGGCGAGATCAAGCGCGCCGTCGAAAGCCTGTTCGGCGTTCAGGTGACGGCGGTCAACACCCTGCGCCAGATCGGCAAGCAGAAACGCTTCCGTGGCCGCCTCGGCCGGCGCCCGGACACCAAGAAAGCCATCGTGACCCTCGCCGAGGGCCACGCGATCGACGTCACCACCGGCGTCTAGATCGAGGGACGGGAACACAGCCATGGCACTCAAGACGTTCAAGCCGACCACGCCGTCGCAGCGCGGGCTCGTCCTGGTGGACCGCGCCGCCCTGTGGAAAGGCAAGCCGCACAAGCCCTTGACCGAGGGGTTGTCGAAGAAGGGCGGCCGCAACAATCACGGTCGGATCACGGCGCGGCGGATCGGCGGCGGCCACAAGCGCCGCTACCGGATCGTCGATTTCAAGCGCCAGAAGGCCGACATCCCGGCGACGGTCGAGCGCATCGAATACGACCCCAACCGCAGCGCCTTCATCGCCCTGGTCCGCTATCAGGACGACGAGCTCGCCTATATCCTGGCGCCGCAGCGGCTGCGGGAAGGCGACAAGGTGGTCGCGGGCGAGCGGGTCGACATCAAGCCCGGCAACGCGATGCCGCTGAACAACATGCCGATCGGCACCATCGTCCACAATGTGGAGATGAAGCCGGGCAAGGGCGGCCAGATCGCCCGCGCCGCCGGCACCTACGTCCAGCTCATCGGCAAGGACGCGGGCTACGCCCAGCTGCGCCTCAATTCGGGCGAGGTGCGCATGGTTCGCGGCGAATGCCTGGCGACGGTCGGCGCCGTGTCCAATCCCGACCAGAAGAACATCAAACTCGGCAAGGCCGGCCGCAAGCGCTGGCTGGGCAAGCGCCCGTCGGTGCGCGGCGTCGCCATGAACCCGGTGGACCATCCCCATGGCGGCGGCGAAGGCCGCACCTCGGGCGGCCGCCATCCGGTGACGCCCTGGGGCAAGCCGACCAAGGGCAAGCGGACCCGGCGGGCCAAGAAGGATTCGGATTCGCTGATTATCCGGCGCCGCCACGTCCGGAAGAAAAGGTAGAGGAGAAGCGTCGTGGCTCGATCCGTTTGGAAGGGACCGTTCGTCGACGGCTATCTGCTGAAGAAGGCAGATCAGGCGCGGCAGTCCGGACGCAGCGACGTGATCCGGACTTGGTCGCGCCGGTCCACCATCTTGCCGCAGTTCGTCGGCTTGACCTTCGGCGTGCATAACGGCCAGAAGTTCATCCCGGTCCTGGTGACCGAGGAAATGGTCGGCCACAAGTTCGGCGAGTTCGCGCCGAGCCGGACCTATTACGGTCACGCCGCCGACAAGAAGGCGCGGAGGGGCTGAGCATGAGTAAGCCCGCGACCGAACGCCGGCTGGCGGACAACGAGGCCCGCGCGATGGCGCGCTCGCTGCGCGTCAGCCCGCAGAAGCTCAATGTCGTGGCCGCCGCCATCCGGGGCATGGATGCGGAGGCGGCGTTGAACGAGCTTGCCTTCTCCAAGCGGCGGATCGCCGGCGATGTCCGCCGGGTTCTGGAATCGGCGATCGCCAATGCCGAAAACAATCACCAGCTCGACGTGGACCGGCTGTATGTGGCCGAGGCCAGCGTCGGCAAGAGCATCGTCATGAAACGCTGGCGGCCGCGCGCGCGCGGACGGGCGGGACGGATCGTGAAGCCGTTCAGCCGCCTGACCGTCGTCGTGCGCGAACGCGAGGAGACCGCCTGATGGGTCAGAAAATCAATCCGACCGGCCTGCGGCTGGGCATCAACCGGACCTGGGATTCGCGCTGGTACGGGGACGAGAGCTACGCCCAGCTCCTGCACGAGGATCTGCGGCTGCGCAAATATCTGCAGGACCGTCTCAGCCAGGCGGGGATCAGCAAGGTCGTCATCGAACGTCCGGCGAAGAAGGCGCGGGTGACCATCCACACCGCGCGGCCCGGCATGGTGATCGGCAAGAAGGGCGCCGACATCGAGAAGCTGCGCGGCGAGCTCGCCAAGATGATCGGCAACGAGGTGCATCTCAACATCGTCGAGATCCGCCGTCCCGAGATCGACGCCCAGCTGGTCGCCGAGAACGTCGCCCAGCAGTTGGAGCGCCGGGTCGTCTATCGCCGCGCCCTGAAGCGGGCCGTTCAGTCGGCCATGCGCCTGGGCGCCAAGGGCATCCGCATCAATTGCGCGGGCCGTCTGGGCGGGGCCGAGATCGGCCGCACTCAATGGTATCGCGAGGGGCGGGTGCCCTTGCACACCCTGCGCGCCGACATCGATTACGGCACCGCCGCGGCGCACACGACCTACGGCATCTGCGGGGTCAAGGTCTGGATCTTCAAGGGCGAGATCATGGCCCACGACCCGATGGCCGTCGACAAGCGCGCCCAGGAACAGCAAATCGGCCGATAAGGCGCGCGTAAAGCAAGGACCCGCGAGACATGCTCAGCCCCAAGCGAACGAAGTTCCGCAAGGCCCACAAGGGCCGTATCCATGGCAAGGCCAAGGGCGGCACGACGTTGAATTTCGGCGATTTCGGCCTCAAGGCCGCGGCCCCGGCGCGGATTACCTCGCGCCAGATCGAGGCCTCGCGGCGCGCCATCACGCGCCATCTGCGCCGGTCCGGCCGTGTCTGGATCCGCATCTTTCCCGACGTGCCGGTGTCGAAGAAACCGGCCGAGGTCCGGATGGGCAAGGGCAAGGGCTCGCCCGAATTCTGGGTCTGCCGGGTGAAGCCCGGCCGGGTCATGTTCGAGATCGGCGGCGTCCCCGCCGATCTGGCCCAGCAGGCGCTGGAGCTGGCCTCGGCCAAGCTGCCGGTGCAGACCCGTTTCATTTCCCGTCAGGGCGGGGAGGGCTAGTCATGAAAGCGGCCGAATGGCGCCAGAAGACCGACGACGAGCTTCGGGACGGCTTGCTGGATCTCAAGAAGGAAGCGTTCAACCTGCGGTTCCAGAAGGCCAGCGGCCAGTTGGAGAATACCGCCCGGGCAAGGCAGGTGCGCCGCGACATCGCACGCATCACCACCATCCTGGCGGAGAAGGCGCGCGCCGCGGGCGCCGCGTCCTGAAGAGCCAGAAGGAGGCCCGGACATCATGCCTGCCCGTGTATTGAACGGAATCGTCGTCAGCGACGCCGCCGACAAGACCGTCGTCGTGCGTGTCGACCGGCGCGTCCAGCATCCGATCTACAAGAAGGTCATCAAGCGTTCGAAGAAATATGCCGCCCACGATCCGGAGAACGCAGCCCGCGTCGGCGACCGGGTGCAGATCCGGGAATGCCGGCCGATTTCGAAGCGCAAATCGTGGGAGGTGATCGCCGCGGCCGACTGACCTGCTCCCGTTGGGAGGGGTGGCCCCGGTTCGGGGCTGCTTAGCAAGGCCGTGCGAGAAGCAAGGATGGAAGTCACATGATCCAGATGCAGACCAATCTGGAAGTCGCCGACAATTCCGGCGCGCGTCGGGTCCAGTGCATCAAGGTGCTGGGCGGCTCGAAGCGCAAGACCGCGTCGGTCGGCGACGTCATCGTCGTTTCCGTGAAGGAGGCGATTCCGCGCGGGCGCGTGAAGAAGGGCGATATCCATCGCGCCGTCATCGTCCGCACCAAGAAGGAGATCCGCCGCGACGACGGCAGCGCGATCCGCTTCGACCGCAACGCCGCGGTGCTGCTCAGCGCCCAGGGCGAACCGATCGGGACGCGCATCTTCGGGCCCGTGACCCGCGAGCTGCGCGCCAAGCGGTTCATGAAAATCATCTCGCTCGCACCGGAAGTTCTGTAATGGCCGCCAGCAACAAGAAATCCGCCGCCGGGTCGGCGCCGCGCAAGACGAGACGGTTCCGCGTCCGCAAGGGCGACCGGGTGGTCGCCATCGCCGGCAAGGACAAGGGCCGCGAGGGCGAGGTGCTGCGCGTCCTCCGCGACGAGGACCGGGTGGTCGTGCAGGGGCTGAACATGGTCAAGCGCCATACCCGGCCGTCGCAGACCGAGCCCGGCGGCATCGTCGAGAAAGAGGCGCCGCTGCATCTGTCCAACGTCGCCCATGTCGATCCGGACGGCGGCAAGCCGACCCGGGTCGGGGTCAAGACCCTGGACGACGGGCGCAAGGTGCGTGTCGCCAAGCGGTCCGGCGACATCATCGACAGGTAGGAATCACGGTCATGTCCAGCCATTTCCAAGAGCATTACGAGACCGTCGTCCGGCCGGCCCTGAGCGAGCAGTTCGCCTACGAGAACCCGATGCAGGTGCCGAAGCTGGAAAAGATCGTCGTCAATATGGGCGTCGGCGAGGCCAGCCAGGATTCGCGCAAGATCGGCCCGGCGGTCGAGGATCTTGCCCTGATCACCGGCCAGCGGCCGGTGGTGACCCGGGCGAAGAAGTCGATCGCGGCGTTCAAGCTGCGCGAAGGCCAGCCCGTCGGCTGCAAGGTGACCCTGCGGCGGGACCGGATGTACGAGTTTCTCGACCGTCTCATTCGGATCGCCCTGCCGCGGGCGCGCGACTTTCGCGGCTTGTCGGCGAACGGTTTCGACGGGCGCGGCAATTATTCGATGGGTGTGCGCGAGCAGATCATCTTCCCCGAGATCGACTATGACAAGGTCGACCAGATCCGGGGCATGGACGTGGTGATCGTGACCACGGCCGAGACGGACGAAGAGGCGAAGGCCCTGCTGGAGGGCTTCGAATTTCCCTTCCAGAAGTGACCGCGGGTGGACCGAGCGCGGCAACGGAGGCAGAGAGCGAAACATGGCGAAGAAAAGTGCCATTGAGAAGAACAAGCGGCGGCAGAAGCTGGCGGCGCAAGGCGCCGCCCGGCGGGCGCGATTGAAGGCGATTGCCCGCGACCGGGATCTCCCGGCCGAGGAACGCTTCGCGGCCCAGTTGAAGCTGGCGAAAATGCCGCGCAACTCGGCGCCCAGCCGGGTCCGCAACCGGTGCGAGCTGACCGGGCGCCCGCGCGCGGTGTACCGCAAGTTCCGCCTGTCGCGGATCGCGCTCCGCGATCTGGCCTCCGAGGGCCAGATCCCGGGCATGGTCAAGTCGAGTTGGTAGGGGAGATCAGACGATGGCGATGACCGACCCCATCGGCGACATGCTGACCCGGATCCGCAACGGTCAGCGCGCGAACCTGTCCAGCGTTTCGAGCCCGGCGTCGAAGATGCGCGGGACGATCCTCGACGTGCTGAAGCGCGAGGGGTATATCCGCGACTACGAACGCTCGGAGATACGGCAGGGGCTTGCCGAATTCGATATCGCCCTCAAATATCACGAGGGCGAGCCGGTGATCCGCGAGATCAAGCGCGTATCCACGCCCGGACGGCGCGTCTATTCGGGGGTCAAGGACCTTCCCCGCGTCTATGGCGGGCTGGGAATCTCGATCCTGTCGACGCCGCGCGGCGTCATGTCCGACCAGGAAGCCCGCGCCGCCAATGTCGGCGGCGAGGTGCTCTGCACGGTGTTCTAGGAGATCCGATGTCGCGAATTGGCAAAAATCCGGTTGCGGTTCCGGACGGCGTTACCGTCGATATGGCGGGCCGCCGGGTGACCGCCAAGGGCAAGCTGGGCGAGCTCAGCTTGGACTTGGTCGAGGAAGTCGAGGCCGTGCTGGAAGACCAGCAGATCACCGTCCGCCCGGTCGACGAGTCGAAGCGCGCGCGGGCCATGTGGGGATTGCAGCGCAGCTTGCTGAACAATCTGGTCACCGGCGTCTCCGAAGGCTTTACCGTCGGCCTGGAAATCAACGGCGTCGGCTATCGGGCCGCGGTGCAGGGCGACAAGCTGAACCTTCAGCTCGGCTTCAGCCACGATGTCAACTATCCGATCCCCGAGGGGATCTCGATCAAATGCGAGCGCCCGACCCATATCGCGGTCACCGGCGCCGACAAGCAGAAGGTCGGCCAGGTGGCGGCGGAGATCCGCGCCTACCGCAAGCCCGAACCCTACAAGGGCAAGGGGGTCCGCTACGAAAACGAATATGTCTTCCGCAAGGAAGGCAAGAAGAAGTAGAGACGCCATGAACAATACGAAATCTCTTTTCGAGCGTCGCCGGCGCCGGGTGCGCCACGTGGTACGCAAGCGGGCGAAAGATCGGCCCCGACTGTCGGTGTTCCGGTCGTCGAAGCATATCTACGCCCAGGTGATCGACGACGCCCAGGGCCGGACCCTGGCATCGGCCTCGTCGCTGGACGGGGATCTGCGCGGCAAGCTGAAGACCGGCGCCGACATCGCGGCGGCCAAGGAGGTCGGCCTCCTGGTGGCGGCGCGGGCCAAGCAGGCCGGCGTGTCCGAGATCGTCTTCGATCGCGGCGGCTATCTGTTTCACGGCCGGGTGAAGGCCCTGGCCGAAGGCGCCCGCGAGGGCGGCTTGTCCTTCTAAAGGGAACCGGTTCATGGCGGATATGGAACGCAATAAGCGCCAACGCGGCCCGCGCCGGGGGCGCGACGGCGACGGCGACAACGAGATCCAGGACAAGCTGGTCGACATCAACCGGGTCGCCAAGGTCGTCAAGGGCGGCCGCCGCTTCGGCTTCTCCGCCCTGGTGGTGGTCGGCGACGGCAAGGGCCGGGTCGGGTACGGCGCCGGCAAGGCGCGTGAGGTTCCCGAGGCCATCCGCAAGGCGACCGACAAGGCCAAGCGCGAGCTGGTCCGGGTGCCCTTGCGCGAGGGCCGCACCCTGCATCACGACATCAAGGGCCGGTTCGGCGCCGGCCGGGTCGTGCTGCGCGCCGCGCCTCCCGGCACCGGGATCATCGCCGGCGGGCCGATGCGCGCCGTGTTCGAAATGCTGGGCGTTCAGGACGTGGTGACCAAATCGACGGGGACCTCCAATCCCCAGAACATGGTCAAGGCGACCTTCGACGCGCTGTCGCGCCTGTGCTCGCCGCGCGAGGTCGCGACGCGCCGGGGCAAGAAGGTCGGCGACATCGTCGGTGCCCGCGACGGCGCCGACGCGGGGGAATAAGCCGTGAGCAAGGGCAAGATCAAGGTCACCCAGACGGCTAGCCCGATCGGGCGCCCCAAGGACCAGCGCCAGACGCTGGTCGGGCTTGGCCTGAACAAGATCAACCGGACCCGCGAGCTGGAGGATACCCCGGCGGTGCGCGGCATGATCGCCAAGGTTGGCCATCTGGTCCGGATCGAGAACGGCGAATAGCGGCCGCGCCGGTGCCCCGGCGCGACGGACGCGACATAGGATCGAGGCGATGAAACTGAATCAGCTTTCCGACAAATCCGGCGCGCGCGCGCCCCGCAAGCGGGTCGGCCGCGGCATCGGCTCGGGCACCGGCAAGACCGCCGGCAAGGGCATGAAGGGCCAGAAATCGCGCAGCGGCGTCGCCATCAAGGGGTTCGAGGGCGGCCAGATGCCGATCTATCGCCGCCTGCCCAAGCGCGGCTTCACCCCGCTCGCGCGCAAGCGGTTCCAGGTCGTCAATCTCGGCCGGCTTCAGGCGGCGATCGCCGCCGGGCGGATCGACGCCAAGCAGCCGGTGACCGAGGCGCATCTGGTCGAGGCGGGGCTGGTGCGCCGCCGTCATGACGGCGTGCGCCTGCTGGCCAAGGGCAAGATCGACACCGGCGTGACCCTCGAGGTCTCCGGCGCGTCGGCGGCCGCCATCGCCGCGGTCGAGGCGGCGGGCGGCAAGGTCGTGGTCGCCGCGCCGGCGGCACCGGCTACCGAGGAATCCGGTTCCGGCGACACCGCCGCGGACTGAACCAGGGGAATTCATGGCCTCCGCCGCCGAACAGCTCGCCGCCAACATAAATTTCGGCGCCTTCCGCAAGGCGACCGAGCTGAAGAAGCGCCTGTGGTTTACCCTCGGGGCGCTGATCATCTATCGGCTGGGCACCTATATCCCGATTCCGGGGGTCGACCCGACGATCCTGCAGGACATCTTCAGCCAGCAGGCCGGCGGCATTCTCGGCATGTTCGACATGTTCGCCGGCGGCGCGCTGGGGCGGATGACGATCTTCGCCCTCAATATCATGCCCTACATCTCGGCCTCCATCATCATCCAGCTGATGACGGCCGTGTCGCCGCATCTCGAACAGCTCAAGAAGGAAGGCGAGCAGGGGCGCAAGACCATCAACCAGTACACCCGTTACGGCACGGTGGTGCTGGCGGCGCTGCAAGCCTACGGCATCGCCGTGGGGCTTGAGGGCATGGCCGGCTCCCAGGGCTCGGCGGTGCTGGCGCCCGGCCTGTTCTTCCGGATGACCACGGTGATTACCCTGGTCGGCGGCACGGTGTTCCTGATGTGGCTGGGCGAGCAGATCACCGCCCGCGGCATCGGCAACGGCATTTCCTTGATCATCTTCGCCGGGATCGTCGCCAACCTGCCCAGCGCGCTGGCCTCGACCCTGGAGCTCGGGCGGACCGGGGCCCTGTCGGCCGGGTTCATCCTGGTGCTGACGATCCTGGTGGTCGCGACCATCACCTTCATCGTCTTCGTCGAGCGCGCCCAGCGCCGCATCGTCGTCCAGTATCCGAAGCGTCAGGTCGGCAACAAGATGTTCGGCGGCGAAAGCTCGCATCTGCCGCTGAAGCTGAACACCGCCGGCGTCATCCCGCCGATCTTCGCCAGCTCGCTGCTGCTGCTGCCGATCACGGTGGCCGGGTTCTCCGCCGGCCAGGGGCCGGAATGGCTGACCACGGTGACCGCTTTCCTCGGCCGCGGCCAGCCCCTCTATCTGGGGCTGTATGTGGGGATGATCGTGTTCTTCTGCTTCTTCTACACGGCCATCGTCTTCAACCCGGCGGAAACGGCGGACAATCTGAAGAAGTACGGCGGCTTCGTGCCCGGCATCCGGCCCGGCAAGAACACCGGCGAGTATCTGGACCGCATCCTCACCCGCTTGACGACGGTCGGCGCGGCCTATCTCGCCATCGTCTGTATCCTGCCCGAGATCCTGATCTCGCGCTTCGCGGTGCCGTTCTTCTTCGGCGGCACCAGCCTCCTGATCGTGATCACCGTGACCATGGATACGGTCGCGCAGGTCCAGTCCCATCTGCTGGCGCATCAGTATGAGGGGCTGATCAAGAAGACCAAGCTGAAGGGGCGGCGCGGATGAACCTGATCCTGCTCGGACCGCCCGGCGCCGGCAAGGGCACCCAGGCCCGCATGCTGGCCGAGGCCCATGGCATCGTCCAGCTGTCCACCGGCGACATGCTGCGCGAGGCGGTCGCGTCGGGCAGCGCGCTGGGCAAGCAGGCGAAGCAGGTCATGGAGGCCGGCGAGCTGATGCCCGACGACATCATCGTCGCCATGATCGCCGAGCGGATCGAGGCGCCCGACTGCGCCAACGGCTTCATTCTGGACGGCTTTCCGCGCACCACCGGCCAGGCCGAGGCCCTGGATTCGATGCTGGCCGACAAGGGGCTGGCGCTGGACCGGGTGATCGAGATGCAGGTCGAGGACGATATCCTGGTCGACCGCATCTCGGGCCGGTTCACCTGCGCCCGATGCGGCGAGGGCTATCACGATACCTTCAAGCGGCCGCGGACCGAGGGCGTTTGCGACAAATGCGGCGGGACCGAGTTCACCCGGCGCGAGGACGACAACGCCGGGACGGTGCGCGCCCGGCTGGTCGCCTATCACGAACAGACCGCCCCGATCCTGCCCTACTACGCGGAAAAGGGCGTTCTGGCCTCGGTCGACGGGATGGCGGATATCGACGAGGTCGGGCGGCAGATCGCCGCTAGTTTGGCGGGCTAGGTTGTTGACACTAAACGGATAATCCCTATAATCCCGCACCTTTGGCCGCCAATGGCGCCGGTGCGGGGCGAACCGGCGCGAAAGGCGCTGCCGGTATCGACGACATCGAAGCGACATACCGCCGCAAATCAGGGCGCGGCGGGGCGGCCGCGCGATGAGACGACGAAGCGGCAAGACGACGAAGCGGCGATAACGCCGAAGACGGCGGAAGCGGAAAGACGGCAGAAACGGCGGACCAGGAGACCGAGGCGTGGCGCGAATCGCAGGTATCAATATCCCGACGGGCAAGCGTGTGGAAATCGCGCTGACCTATATTCATGGCATCGGCCGCACGACGGCGACGAAGGTCTGCGCCGACGTGGGCATCGCGCCGGAGCGGCGCGTCAACGAACTGACCGACGACGAGATCGGACGCATCCGCGATCTCATCGACCGCGATTATCAGGTCGAGGGCGAGCTCCGCCGCGAGGTGGCGATGAACGTCAAGCGGATGATGGATCTCGGCTGCTATCGCGGGCTTCGCCATCGGCGCAAGCTGCCGGTGCGCGGCCAGCGCACTCACACCAACGCCCGCACGCGCAAGGGGCCGGCGCGGCCCATCGCGGGCAAGAAGAAATAGCGCCGCCGGGCACCGAAGACAGGAATCGAGACAATGGCCAAACCGCCTGCCGCTCGCGTCAAGAAGCGCGAGCGCAAGAACATCACCTCGGGGGTGGCGCATGTCAGCGCGACCTTCAACAACACCCTCATCACCATCACCGACGCCCAGGGCAACACCATCTGCTGGTCGTCGGCGGGGAGCGAGGGCTTCAAGGGGTCGCGCAAATCGACCCCCTTCGCCGCCCAGATGGCGGCCGAATCCGCCGGGCGGAAGGCCCAGGAGCACGGTATGCAGACCCTCGAGGTCGAAGTCCGCGGTCCCGGATCGGGGCGCGAATCCGCGCTTCGGGCCTTGCAGGCCGTGGGGTTCAACATCACCTCGATTCGGGATGTCAGCCCCATTCCCCATAATGGCTGCCGTCCTCCGAAACGGCGCCGGGTCTGACTCCGGGGAAAGCGAATTTCACCGGGGGGCGTGACGCCGGCTTTCGATGCCGGCGGCGCGGCGTTCGGTGTCCGGGACCTGCGGGTCCCATCCATTTTTGGCGATAGGTGGCGGTCGTGATTCAGAAGAATTGGCAGGAACTGATCAAGCCCAACAAGTTGGAAGTCGGGAGCGAGGGCGACGTGTCCCGCGTCGCGACGGTGGTCGCCGAGCCGCTGGAGCGCGGCTTCGGGCTGACGCTGGGCAACGCGCTGCGCCGGGTGCTGCTGTCGTCGCTGCAAGGCGCGGCGGTGACATCGGTGCAGATCGACGGGGTCTTGCACGAATTCTCGTCGATCCAGGGCGTGCGCGAGGACGTCACCGACATCGTCCTCAATATCAAGTCGATGGCGCTGCGGTCCCATGCCGAGGGCGAGAAGCGCGTGACCTTGCAGGCCAAGGGCCCGGGCGAGGTCACCGCGGGCCAGATCGAGACCGGCCCCGATATCGAAGTCATGAACCCGAACCAGGTGATCTGCACCCTCGATTCCGGCGCCAAGATCAGCATGGAAATGACGGTGCAGACCGGCAAGGGCTACGTGCCGGCGGTCCAGAACCGGCCCGAGGACGCGCCGATCGGCCTGATCCCCGTCGACGCGCTATACAGCCCGGTGCGCAAGGTCAGCTACAAGGTCGAGGACACCCGCGTCGGCCAGGTGACCGACTATGACAAGCTGTCGCTGACCGTCGAGACCGACGGCTCGGTCACCCCCGAGGACGCGGTCGCGCTGGCGGCCCGCATCCTCCAGGACCAGCTCCGTCCCTTCGTCACCTTCGAGGAGCCCGAGGAGCGGGTGGCCGAAATGGCCGCCGCCGAACCGGCCTTCAACAAGAACCTGCTGCGCAAGGTCGACGAGCTGGAACTGTCGGTGCGCTCGGCCAACTGCCTGAAGAACGACAACATCATCTATATCGGCGACCTGGTCCAGAAGACCGAGGCCGAGATGCTGCGGACGCCCAATTTCGGCCGCAAGTCGCTGAACGAGATCAAGGAAGTCCTGACCCAGATGGGGCTGCATCTGGGCATGGAGATTCCCGACTGGCCGCCCGAGAATATCGAGGAAATGGCCAAGCGCCTGGAAGAGCCCTACTAGGGACGACCGGCGCGACCCGGGCCGAGGGGGCCCGCCCCGTCATACCGATCGCCCAGGCGGCGCGGGTGGCGGGTAACGCGATCGACCTCGCGCGCGAGGTCAGGACGAAGAAGGAGGCAGCGTCATGCGTCACCGTATGAGCGGTCGCAAGCTGAACCGGACCAGCTCCCATCGCAAGGCCATGTTCGCCAATATGGCGGCATCGCTGATCAAGCATGAGCAGATCAAGACCACGCTGCCCAAGGCCAAGGAATTGCGCCGCATCGTCGATCCCCTGATCACGCTGGGCAAGCGCGGCGATCTGCACGCCCGCCGCCAGGCCTTCGCCCTGCTGCGCGACGATAAGATGGTGAGCAAGCTGTTCGGGCCGCTGGCCGAACGCTATGCCGAGCGCGCCGGCGGCTATAGCCGGGTCCTTAAGGCCGGTTTCCGCTATGGCGATGCGGCGCCGATGGCCTATATCGAGCTGGTCGACCGCGACCCGGACGCCAAGGGCCAGGATTCCGGCCCCGTCGAGGGCGAGGACGAGGAAGACGAGGCGTAGGCGCCCCGACAGGACGGCGACGAAGCGGGGGCGGCCGAAGGGCTGCCCCTTGTCGTTTCGGCGCCGGCGCGGCGCGGGCAAGGCGCCGGCGCGGGTAAGGCGGGGGCGACGAACGCAAGGCGGGGGCGACGAACGCAAGGCGGGGGCGACGAACGGGATGCGCCGGACGATCCTTCTGATTCTGACGATCCTGACCGCCACGGTCCTGGCGGCGCCGGATGGCGCGCGGGCGGCCAAGGCGGTGCCGGCGGACGCGGCCGAGATCCGGCTCAGCTATGCGCCCTTGGTGCGCCGGACGGCGCCGGCGGTGGTCAACATCTATGCGCGCCGGGTGGTCCAGACCCGCGAGCCGCTGTCGCCGATGCTCGCCGATCCCTTCTTCCGGCGCTTCTTCGGCGGCGATTTCTTCGGCGGCGCCCCCCGCGAGCGGGTGCAGAACTCTCTCGGCTCCGGCGTCATCGTGCGTCCCACCGGGCTGATCCTCACCAACCATCACGTCATCGCCGGGGCGGAGGAGATCACCGTCGTCCTCGCCGACCGCCGCGAGCTGGCCGCCGAGACCGTCCATAGCGATCCGCGCACCGACCTCGCCGTTCTGCGGGTCGACACCAAGGGCGAGGCTTTGCCCCATCTCGAATTCGGCGATTCCGACGATCTGGAGGTCGGCGACCTGGTGCTCGCCATCGGCAACCCGTTCGGCGTCGGCCAGTCGGTCACCGGCGGCATCGTCTCGGCGAACGCGCGCTCGGCCGCGGGGATCAGCGACTATCAGTTCTTCATCCAGACCGACGCCGCGATCAATCCGGGCAATTCCGGCGGCGCCCTGGTGGCCATGGACGGCCGGTTGGTGGGGATAAACACGGCGATCTATTCGCGGGGCGGCGGCTCGGTCGGGATCGGCTTCGCCATCCCCGCGAACATGGCGGCGGCGGTGCTGCGCCTCGCCGAATCGGGCGGCACCGCGCGACGCCCCTGGCTGGGCGCGTCGGGGCAGACCGTAACCGCCGAGATTGCCGCCGAGCTTGACATGAAGCGGCCGGACGGGGTGCTGATCAACGCGGTCTGGCCGGGCGGACCGGCCGACGCCGCAGGGCTGCGGGTCGGCGACGTGGTGCTCGCGGTCGGCGGCAAGGCGGTGTCCGACATCCAATCGCTGCGCTTCCGCATCGCCACCCAGGCCCCGGACGGCCCTGTCGATTTTCGCCTGTTGCGGGCGGGGCGCGAGATCGAACGGTCGGTGCGCCTGGCGCCGGCGCCCGAGACCCCGCCGCGCGAGGTGACCGTGCTGCGCGGCCGCCATCCCCTGGCCGGGGCGACGGTCGGCAATCTGTCGCCGGCCTTCGCCGAGGAGCTCGGCGTCGATCCCTTCGCCACCGGCGTTATCGTCGTCGAGCGGGCGGCGGGCAGCCCGGCGGCCCGGTTCGGCTTTCGTCCGGGCGACGTGATCCTGCGGATCAACGGGACCGAGACCGCGCGGGTGACGGATCTGGTGCGCGCACTGGCGGTGCCGGCGGAAGCCTGGCGCGTCACATTCGGCCGCGACGGGCGGACCCTGCGCGTCGCCATCGGCGGATGACCGGCCTGTTCGACGACCAGGCGCCGCGCCCGCTGGCCGACCGGCTGCGGCCGCGCGATCTGGGCGAGGTCGTCGGCCAGGACCATCTGATCGGCGCCGACGGCCCCATCGGGCGGATGCGCGCCGGCGAGCGGCTGGCCTCGATGATCCTGTGGGGACCGCCCGGCACCGGCAAGACGACCATCGCCCGCCTGCTGGCCGACGCCACCCGGCTGCATTTCGCGGCCCTGTCGGCGGTCTTCTCCGGCGTCGCCGATCTGCGCAAGGTCTTCGACGCGGCCCGCAAGCGCCGGGAGGCGGGACAGGGGACGCTGCTGTTCGTCGACGAGATCCACCGCTTCAACCGCGCCCAGCAGGACGGCTTCCTGCCCTATGTGGAGGACGGCACCGTCATCCTGGTCGGCGCGACCACCGAGAACCCGTCCTTCGAGCTGAACGCGGCGCTGCTGTCGCGCTGTCAGGTGCTGGTCCTGCACCGGCTGGACGACGCGGCGCTGGAGACCCTGCTGGCGCGGGCCGAGAAGGCCGAGGGCCGCCCCTTGCCGCTGACGCCCGACGGCCGCGCCACCTTGCGGGCGCTGGCCGACGGCGACGGCCGCTACGCCCTCAATCTGGCCGAGGAGCTGTTCGCCCTGGCCGCCGGCACCGCGCCCCTGGACGCGGCCGGCCTGTCCCGAACCCTGCAAAAGCGCGCGCCGCTCTACGACAAGAGCCAGGAAGGCCATTACAACCTGATCAGCGCCCTGCATAAGAGCCTGCGCGGCTCCGACGCCGACGCGGCGCTCTATTGGCTGGCCCGGATGCTGGTCGGCGGCGAGGACCCCATGTACATCCTGCGCCGCCTGGCCCGGTTCGCGGTCGAGGATATCGGCCTCGCCGATCCCCAGGCCCTGGTCCAGGCGATCGCGGCGCGGGACATGTACGATTTCCTCGGGTCCCCCGAGGGCGAGATCGGGCTGGTCCAGCTCATCGTCTATCTGGCCACCGCGCCCAAGTCGAACGCGGTCTATCGGGCCGAGGGCGCCGCCAAGCGGCTGGCCAAGGACACCGGCTCCCTGATGCCGCCCGCCCATATCCTGAACGCGCCGACCCGGATGATGAAGGAACTGGGCTACGGCAAGGGCTATGCCTACGACCATGACGCGCCCGACGGCTTCTCCGGCCAGAATTATTTCCCCGACGGCATCGACCGCCGGCGTCTGTACCGGCCCGGCGAACGCGGGTTCGAGCGCGAGGTCGCCAAGCGCCTCGACTATTGGGACAAGCTGCGCGCCGACCGCGGCCGCGGCTAGGCGCCGAGAAGGACGATCACCGCCCAATAGGCGGCGGCGGTGACGCAGGCCAGCCCGGCGAGATTCAGCCACAGCCCGGCCCGAACCATCTGCGGCAGGGTGACGTGGCCGCTGCCATGGACGATGGCGTTGGGCGGCGTCGCCACCGGCAGCATGAAGGCGCAGGACGCCGCCAGCGCCGCCGGGACAAGCAGCAGCAAGGGCGCCAGCCCGGCGCCCGCCGCCAGCGCCGCGATCACCGGCAGGAAGGTGGCCGTGGTGGCGGTGTTGCTGGTCAGTTCGGTCAGCAGCAGGACGATCCCGGCGACGGCGGCCACCAGCAGCAGGGACGGCCAGGCGGCGAGCCCGCCCAGCGCGGCGCCGATCCAGGCGGCGAGCCCCGACGCGGCGACCGCGTTGGCGAGGCTGAGCCCGCCGCCGAACAGGATCAGCGTGCCCCAGGGCAGGCGCCGCGCCCAGTCCCAGTTCATCAGCGTCTGGCCCTTGACGGTTCCCGACGGGATCAGGAACAGGGCCAGCGCCGCGGCAACGGCGATGGTCGGGTCCGACAAGCGATCCAGGGGCGGGACCAGGGCGAGGAAGGGCCGTCCGATCCAGGCCAGCGCGGCGAGGGCGAAAACGACCGCCACCCGTCGTTCGGCGGCGCCCGGCCGGCCCATCGCCCGGCGCATCTCGGCGATGGCGGCGACATCGGGCGTGTGGGCGCCGGCGCAGGGAAAGACCAGCCGGACCAGCAGCGCCCAGGCGACCGGCAGCAGCAGCAGGCTGACCGGCAGGCCGACCGCCATCCAGCGGGCAAATCCGATCTCGGTCCCGGTGCGCTCGGCGACGAAGGCGGCGAGCAGGGCGTTCGGCGGGGTCCCGATCAGGGTCGCGAGGCCGCCGATGCTGGCCGCGTAGGCGATTCCCAGCATCAGGGCGGTGGCGAAGTTGCGCGCCGGCGTTCGTGCCGCGTTCGCCGCGTCCTCCATGTCCTCCGCCGCCGGCGTCCGAGCCACGACGCCGACGACCGAGACGGCGATCGCCAGCATCATCATCGTCGTCGCCGTGTTGCTGACCCACATGCTGAGGAAGGCGGTCGCGGCCATGAATCCGGCGATCAGCCCCTCGGGCCGCCGCCCCGAGCGGGCGACGACCGCCAGCGCGATCCGCCGGTGCAGGTTCCAGCGCTGCATGGCCAGCGCCAGGACGAACCCGCCCAGGAACAGGAAGATCAGCGGATTGGCGAAGGGGGCCGCGGCGTCGTCCATGCCGCCGATCCCCAGCAGCGGCACCAGGATCAACGGCAACAGCGCGGTGGCGGCCACCGGCAGCGCCTCGCTCGCCCACCAGACCGCCATCAGGACCGCCATCGCCGCCGTCCGCCAGGCGGGAAGGGGGAGCCCCTCCGGCGGCGGCAGCACAAGCAGGGCCGCGAACAGGACCGCCCCCAGCCCCAGCCCCACCCGGCGATAGCGCGGCGGGGCGGGGAGGGGGCCGCCGCCGGCGGCGTCGGGCACGGTCATCGGGCACCGCCGGCTTGGCCCGGCCGGTGCGCGCGGCTATCATCGGCGCCGCCCGCGCTCCAGGAAGGGACAATTCGCCCATGCAGATGCTGATCGCCGTCGCCGCCGGCGGCGCCGTCGGCGCCGTCGGCCGCTATCTGGTCATGTCCCAGGTCGGGCATTGGCTGGGCGCGTCCTTTCCCTATGGCACGTTGGCGGTGAACGTCGCCGGCTCGTTCCTTCTCGGGGCGCTGGTCGAGATCATGGCACTGGTTTGGTCGACGAGCCAGGAAATGCGCGCCTTCCTGGTGGTCGGTGTCCTCGGCGCCTTCACCACCTTCTCGGCCTTCTCGCTGGACGCGGTGGCCCTGTTCGAGCGCGGCGCGGTCGGCGCGGTGGCGCTGTATATTGCGGCTTCCGTGTTTCTCGCCGTCGCCGGGCTGGTCGCCGGGCTGGCCCTGTTCCGGCTGTTGCTGGCCTAGGCCGATGCGCGCGGAGGACGCCGCCGACCTGGCCCGCGAGCGGGCCGAGCTGCGCCGACGGCTGGTCGAGGAACGCGGCATGACCGAGGCCGAGGCCGACGATCTGATCGCCAAGGGCGAACGGCCCCAGGCCGGATTCGTCTATTTCGTCTTCCATCCGGGGATCGTCGCCTCGCCCTGGCGGATCGCCGTCGTCGCCGGGATCGCGCTGGCGACCGCGGCCCTGTTGCTCTGGGGCTGACGGATGGGCGCCGGGGTCAGCAAGCGGCGGGTCGCGGCCGACGAAGCGGGGCTGCGCCTCGACCGGTGGTTCAAGCGGCATTTCCCGGACCTGCCCCATGGCCGGCTGGCGCGGCTGCTGCGCACCGGCCAGATCCGCGTCGGCGGCGCGCGGGCCAAGGCCGGCACGCGGCTCGCCGCCGGCGACGAGGTGCGGGTGCCGCCCCTGGACCCGCCATCGGCCGCGCCGCCCGACAAGACGCCGCCGCCGCCGGTGGCCGAGGCCGATGCCGCGGCGCTGCGCGCCGCGGTCCTCTATCGGGACCGGGACGTGATCGCCCTGGACAAGCCGCCGGGCCTGGCGGTCCAGGGCGGCAGCAAGACCCGGCGGCATCTGGACGCCATGCTGGACGCGCTGCGCTTCGACGCCGCCGAGCGGCCGCGCCTGGTCCATCGCCTGGACAAGGACACCAGCGGGGTGCTGCTGCTGGCCCGCACCGCCGCCGCCGCCGCCACGCTGACCGCCGCTTTCCGCCGCCGCGAGACCCGCAAGATCTATTGGGCGCTGGTCGCGGGCATTCCCCGGCCCGACGCCGGGCGTATCGACCTGGCCCTGGAGAAGCGGCGCGGCGGGGGCGGCGAGCGGATGGTCGCCGCCGCCGAGACCGGCCAGCGGGCGATCACCGATTTCGCCACCCTGGACGCCGCCGGGACCAAGATCGCCTGGCTGGCCCTGCGGCCCTTGACCGGCCGGACCCATCAATTGCGCGCCCATTGCGCGGCGCTGGGCACGCCGATCCTGGGCGACGGCAAATATGGCGGCCGCGACGCCTTCCCCGATGCGGGTCTTGCCCGCAAGCTGCATCTGCATGCCCGCGAGATCGCCATCGCGCGGCCCGGCGGCCGCGGCCTCTTGCGGGTGCGGGCGCCCTTGCCGCCCCATATGCGCGAAAGCTGGGCCTTCCTCGGGTTCGACCCGGATCGGGACGAGGACCCCTTCCCCGAGGACTAGGCGGGAAATCGCCGCCGCCCATTGTGGCCGGAGCCGGGAAACCTTAATTTGGCGCCATGCCGTCGTCCCAGCCCCTGCGTCTCGCCGTGTTCGACTGCGACGGGACCCTCGTCGACAGTCAGCACAGCATCGTCGCCTCGATCGCGGCGGCGAGCGCCGTGATCGGCGTGCCGGCGCCGGCGGCGGACCGGGTGCGGCGAATCGTCGGCCTGTCCCTGCCGGAAGGAATCGAACGGCTGTTTCCCGACGCGGACGCCGACGGCCATGCGGAAATGACCCGCCGCTACCGCGAGGCCTTCGCCGGGATGCGCCAGGACGACAGTGTCGAGGAACCGTTGTTTCCCGGCATCGTCGAAACGCTCGACCGGCTGGCCGGCGCCGGCTATCTGCTGGGGGTCGCGACCGGCAAGTCCATGCGCGGCCTGACGGCGACCTTGGCGCGGCACGGGCTGGGCGACCGGTTCGTCACCCTGCAAACCGCCGATCACGGTCCGGGCAAGCCCCACCCGGCGATGCTGGAGCGGGCGATGGCCGCCTGCGGCGCGGCGCCGTCGGAAACGGTGATGATCGGCGATACCAGCTTCGACGTCGAGATGGCGCTGGGCGCCGGGGCCTACGCGGTCGGGGTCGGCTGGGGCTATCACCCGGCGGACGAGCTCACCGCCGCCGGCGCCCATCGGATGGCCGAGGATTGCGAGGCGCTGGCCGAGGCCGTCTTGTCGCTGCTGGGTGCCGGCCCGCGCGCCGCCTAGCTCGCCGGGGGGTTGTTTCGTGAAGCGGTTCTATAAGGATGTCGGCGTCGAACGCGGCGCGGGCGGATGGGAGGTGCGGCTGGACGGCCGCCCGGTCCGCAGCCCGGCCAAGGCGGTCCTGCGGTTGCCCGGCGCGGCGCTGGCCGAGGCGATCGCCGGCGAATGGGCGGCCCAGGGGGAGGAGATCGACCCGGCGACGATGCCGCTGCTGCGTCTCGCCTGCACCGCCATCGACCGGGTGGCGCCCCGCCGCGCGGCGGTCATCGACGAGATCGTCGCCTATGGCGGGTCGGACCTTCTCTGCTACCGGGCGCCCGAGCCGGTGGAACTGATCGCCCGCCAGCGGGACATCTGGCAGCCCCTGCTCGATTGGGCGGCGGACCGGTTCGGGGCGCGGCTCGAGGTGACGGCGGGGGTCGCGCCCATCGACCAGCCCCCGTCCGCGCTCGCCGCCTTGCGCGCGACCCTCGCCGAGCGGGACGATCCGACCCTCGTCGGCCTGCGCGCCCTGACCGCGGCGACGGGCTCGCTGGTGATCGCCTTGGCGGCGTTGGACGCCGAGATCGACGCCGACGCCCTCTGGCGGGCGGCGCAGCTGGACGAGGACTGGCAGATCGAACGCTGGGGCGAGGACGCGGAAGCGGCGGCGCGCCGAACCGCGCTGCGCGCCGATATCGAGGCGGCCCTGAGGTTCCTGTCCCTGGTCGCGGCCGGTTAGAGCAGTTTGAAGCCGGTCGCGGTGAAGGCCATGATCGCGCCGACCCCGACGGCGATGCCGAACAGGGCGTTGCGCCAGATCAGCCGGTAGGAGGCGAAGGCGAGCGCCGCGCAGATGACGCGGGTCGACAGCGGCACCGTCGCCAACGGCCCGGACGGCAGCAGGATCAGCCGCGCCACCAGGGCGCCCAGCATCGCCCAGGCGACGCAATTGACCCATTTGAAGATCTCGTCGCCGGCATTGACCCGCCCCGACAGCATCACCCCCAGCCAGCGGGCCGAATAGGTCACCCCGGCGCAGGCGACCAGCACCACCCACGGCCAGGCATCGGCGCCGGTCAGCCCGTCAAGCATCCTCGCCGCCCCCCACGGTCGTGGCCGCCGCCGTCCGCCGGGCGTCGCGTTCCTCCAGCCGCCGGTTCAGGAAATAGGCCGCGGTGCCCGCGATCAGGCCGCCCAGCAAAAGGCTCCATTCCGGGGTCGCGAGGAAGAGCAGCGGCCCCAGAAGCGCCCCGATCCCCACCGCGAACTGGGCGTAGCGTTCGGGAACGTCGGTGAACAGGATCGACCAATAGGCGATGACCAGGAAGACCAGCCCCAGGCTGACATAGGTCGGGAAGGCGACCGCCATCATGTTGCCCGCCGCCGTTGCCGTCGTCCCGCCGATGAAGTTGACCAGGCCGATCCCCAGCCAGAAGGGCATGCGCTGGGGCACCGGCATCGCCGGCGCGTCGCGCATGGTCAGCGCCCAGGGGGTGACGGCGACGAAATGGACCGCCAGGAAGGCCAGCTTGCGCGGCCCCCAGCCCCGGATCACCGGCATCAGGGCGACGGCCATCGGCGTGAAGCGGGCGTTGGTGACGCCGACCGCGATGAGGATCGCCAGCAGCGACGCGCCGCCGGCGAACAGCTCCGCGAAGACGATCTGGGCCGGCAGCGCCCACATGAACCCGGTGGTCGCCGCCGAATAGAGGACCCCCATCCCCGTCTCGCGGGCCAGGGCGCCATAGCTGAGGCAGGTGCCGACCATGATCACGCCCTGGATGCCGAATCCGACCCGCAGGCCGGCGCGAAAGCCGGCCGTCGGGCTCGCGTCGTCAGCCGCGCCCATGGCGTGGGTCCTCGATCATGGGGTGTCCTCCCGTTTCGTCGCCCGTCTTGAACGCGGGTCATCCATTGATATCGGTCCCGGCCCCGTCTGTGAAGCGGTCTCGCACCGGCCTCGCGGGCGGGAACGGGCCGATTTGTGACATTCTTGTGGCGCGCCCGGCGCGATGATGGTACCTCCTTTGGGCTCCGCCGAGGGGCAATTCGCGAGCAATATCATGGCGCTGGCTCGGCGCCGTCAGGGGATCGTTCATGAAGGAAATCCTGCGTCAGTTGGAGGAAAAGCGCGCCGCCGCGCGGGCCGGTGGCGGCCAGAAGCGGATCGACGCCCAGCACAAGCGGGGCAAGCTGACCGCCCGCGAACGCATCGACCTGTTGCTCGACGAAGGCTCGTTCGAGGAATACGACATGTTCGTCGAACATCGCTGCAGCGATTTCGGCATGGATCAGCAGAAGGTCCCCGGCGACGGCGTGGTCACTGGCCATGGCACGGTCAACGGCCGGCTGGTCTTCGTCTTCAGCCAGGATTTCACCGTCTTCGGCGGCTCGCTCAGCTACATGCATGCGGAGAAGATCAGCAAGATCATGGACTTCGCCATGAAGGTCGGGGCGCCGGTCATCGGCCTCAACGATTCCGGCGGCGCCCGCATCCAGGAAGGGATCGATTCGCTGGCCGGCTACGCGGAGGTGTTCCTGCGCAACGTCGACGCCTCGGGCGTCATCCCGCAGCTGTCGCTGATCATGGGGCCCTGCGCCGGCGGCGCGGTCTATTCGCCGGCGATGACCGACTTCATCCTGATGGTCAAGGACACGTCCAACATGTACGTGACCGGCCCCGACGTGGTGAAGACGGTCACCCACGAGACCGTGACCCACGAGGAGCTGGGCGGCGCCATCACCCATACCACCAAATCGGGGGTCGCCGACCTGGCCTTCGAGAACGATGTCGAGGCGCTGCTGCAGACGCGGCGTTTCATCGACTTCCTGCCGGCCAACAACAAGGAAAAGCCGCCGGTCCGCCCGACCGCCGATCCCGTCGACCGGGTCGAGGAGGCGCTGGACACGCTGATCCCGGCCAATCCCAACAAGCCCTACGATATGCGCGAGTTGATCCTGAAGGTGGTCGACGACCATGATTTCTTCGAGATCCAGCCCGACTTCGCGGCCAATCTGATCGTCGGTTTCGCGCGCATGGACGGGGCGACGGTGGGCGTCGTCGCCAACCAGCCGATGGTGCTGGCCGGCTGCCTGGACATCGATTCGTCGCGCAAGGGCGCGCGGTTCGTCCGCTTCTGCGACTGCTTCAATATCCCGATCATCACCTTCGTCGACGTGCCCGGCTTCCTGCCCGGCACCTCGCAGGAATATGCGGGGATCATCAAGCATGGCGCCAAGATGCTGTTCGCCTTCACCGAGGCGACGGTGCCGAAGGTCACGGTGATCACCCGCAAGGCCTATGGCGGGGCCTACGACGTCATGAGCTCCAAGCATTTGCGCGGCGACGTCAACTATGCCTGGCCGACGGCCGAAATCGCGGTGATGGGCGCCAAGGGCGCGGTCGAGATCATCTTCCGCGGCGATCTGGGGGATCCGAAGAAGATCGAGAAGCACGCCCAGGACTATGCCGACAAGTTCACCAACCCCTTCATCGCCGGCAACCGGGGCTTCATCGACGACGTCATCATGCCGCACAACACCCGCCACCGGATCTGCCGGGCACTGGCGATGCTGCGCAACAAGAAGGCGGAACTGCCTTGGAAGAAGCACAGCAACATTCCGCTGTGAGGAAGGGCGCAAGGACGGGCCGGACGGCCGAGTAGGCCAGGTTGATGGGCCGTCGGGGACGGCCGAGTAGGCCAGGTTGATGGGGCCGTCGGGGACGGCCGAGTAGGCCAGTTTGATGGGCCGTCGGGGACGGCCGAGTAGGAAAGAAAGCATGTTCAAGAAGATTCTGATCGCCAATCGGGGGGAAATCGCCTGCCGGGTCATGCGGACGGCGAAGCGTCTGGGGATCGCCACGGTGGCGGTCTATTCGGAGGCCGACGAGGACGCCCTGCATGTGCAGGAGGCGGACGAAGCGGTGCCGATCGGTCCGGCGCCCTCGGCCCAGAGCTATCTGGTGGCGAAGAAGATCCTCGGTGCCATCAAGAAGACCGGCGCCGACGCCGTCCATCCGGGCTACGGCTTCCTGTCCGAGAACGCCGCCTTCGCCGAGGCGCTGGCCGAGGCCGGCGTCGCCTTCATCGGTCCCGGCACCAAGGCGATCGCCGCCATGGGCGACAAGATCGAATCGAAGAAGATCGCCGCGGCGGCGGGCGTCAACACGGTGCCCGGCCATATCGGGATCATCGACGACGACGACGAGGCGGTGCGGATCGCCCGCGATATCGGCTATCCGGTGATGATCAAGGCCTCCGCCGGCGGCGGCGGCAAGGGCATGCGGATCGCGCGCGGCGACGACGAGGTCCGCGACGGCTTCCGCTCGGCCAAGTCCGAAGCCAAGTCCAGCTTCGCCGACGACCGGGTCTTCATCGAGAAATTCATCGAGGAGCCGCGCCATATCGAGATCCAGATCCTGGCCGACGCCCATGGCAACGTCATCCATCTGGGCGAGCGCGAATGCTCGATTCAGCGCCGCCACCAGAAGGTGATCGAGGAGGCGCCGTCGCCCTTCGTCGACGCCAAGATGCGCGCCGCCATGGGCCGCCAGGCGGTGAAGCTGGCCAAGGCGGTGGACTACAAGTCGGCGGGCACCGTCGAGTTCATCGTCGACGCCAAGAAGAACTTCTACTTCCTGGAGATGAACACCCGACTGCAGGTCGAGCATCCGGTGACCGAGATGGTGACCGGTCTGGATCTGGTCGAGGAGATGATCCGCGTCGCCGCCGGCGAGAAGCTGCGCCTGAAGCAGAAGGACGTGTCGCTGAAGGGCTGGGCCATCGAGGCGCGGATCTATGCCGAGGACCCGGCGCGCAACTTCTTGCCTTCGATCGGGCGGCTGAGCCGCTACCGGGCGCCGGTCGAGGACAAGCATGTCCGCGTCGACAGCGGCGTCGCCGAGGGCAGCGAGATCAGCATGTTCTACGACCCCATGATCGCCAAGCTGGTGACCTATGGGCGCAGCCGGCCGGAAGCGATCCGCCGCATGGGCGCGGCGATGGACGCCTTCTATGTGCGCGGCGTCGATCACAACATCGCCTTCCTCGCCGCGGTCATGGCCCATCCGCGCTTCCGCAAGGGAAAGCTGACCACCGACTTCATCGACGAGGAGTTCCCCGACGGCTTCAAGGGCGGCGATTTCAGCGCCGTCGATATCCAGGAGATGGCCGCCGTCGCCGCCTTCCTGCAACGGCGCCAGAGCGAGCGCGAGGCGGGAACTTCCGGCCAGATGCGCGACGGCGCGCGGGTGCCGCGCGGCGACTGGACGGTGCGGATCGCCGGCAAGGAGATGGAGGCGCAGGTCGCGCCCATCGCGGGCGGCTACGACATTCGGGTCGGGCGCAAGACCTTCGCGGTGACCAGTGACTGGCTGCCCGGCGCGCCGCTGTTCGACGGGAAGATCGACGGGCGCGCCGTGATCGTCCAGGTCCGGCGCCTGACCCTCGGCTACCGCCTGTTCCATGGCGGGGTCGAGACCGACGTCCAGGTTCTGAGCCCGCGCGCCGCGGCGATGCTGGCGCTGATGCCGGAGAAGGCGCCGCCGGACATGTCGCAGTTCCTGCTTTCGCCCATGCCGGGCCTGTTGCTGCGGGTCAATGGCGTCGTCGGCCAGGAGATCAAGGCCGGCGAGGAGCTGGCGGTCGTCGAGGCGATGAAGATGGAGAACGTGCTGCGCGCCGAGCGCGACGGGGTCATCGCCGCGGTCCATGCCGAGGCCGGCGCCAGCCTGGTCGTCGATCAGCCGATCATCGAGTTCGAATAGGGCGCCGTTGAGCGAGGAACGGGCGCGGCGCTTGCGGATCGCCGGCCGGGTCCAGGGGGTCTGGTACCGGGCCTGGATGGTCGGCGAGGCGGCGCGGCTGGGCTTGCGCGGCTGGGTGCGCAACTGCCGCGACGGCACGGTCGAGGCGCTGGTGATCGGGCCCGAGACGGCGCTGGAAACGATGGCCGAACTTTGCCGCCGGGGGCCGCCGGCGGCGCGGGTCGCCTCGGTCGAGGACGCGCCCGCCGAGGATGACGGGTCCCGGGGCTTTCGTCAGGAAGCGACCGTCTAGCGGTCGACCGTCAGCCTTCCTTGACGACGTGCAGGGTCCGCTGCGGGAACGGAATCTCGATCCCGTCGGCGTCGAACCGTTCCTTGAAGGCGCGGGTCAGGTCGAACTTCACCCCCCAATAGTCCGCCGACTGCACCCAGACGCGGACCACCAGATCGACCGAGCTGTCGCCCAGGTTCGACACCGCCTTCATCGGTTCGGGGTCTTGCAGGATGCGGGGCTCGGCGGCAATCACCGCGTCGATGGCGGCCATCGCGTTGCCGATATCGTCGCCATAGCCGATCCCCAGAAGGAAATCGACGCGGCGGGTGGGGTGGAAGCTGAAATTGCGGACCGCCGAGCCCCAGATCTGGCCGTTGGGCGTGACGATCTGAACATTGTCGGGGGTCGCCAACTCGGTCACGAACAGCCCCACCGACTTGACCGTGCCGGCCAGGCCGGCCACCTCGACAAAATCGCCGATCTTGAAGGGGCGGAAGATCAGCAGCATGACCCCGGCGGCGACATTGCTGAGCGTCCCTTGCAGGGCCAGGCCGACGGCCAGGCCGGCGGCGCCGAACACCGCCAGCAGGCTGGCGGTCTGGATGCCGAATTGGGCGAGGACGGCGAGGATCGTGACCGCGAGAACCACGTAGCGGACCAGGCTGCCGAAAAAATGGCGGAGCGTGTCGTCCAGCTTGCCGACCCGGCTCAAGGCCCGGTCGATGGCGGCGGCCGCCCAGCGGGCGCCGATCCAGCCCGCGATCAGGATCGCGATTGCCCCGATCACGTCCAGCCCATAGGTCGCGAGAAGGGTCGCGATTTCGTTGACGATTTCCTCGCCGGTGCCGTTCACGCCTCGATCTCCTGGTCATTTCGCCGCTCTTGCGCGGTGCCGGCGGGAGTGTAGCCGATCCGACCGCGACCGCAAGGCGGGCGGTCGCCCCGCGTCAGCCGCCGGGGGCGTGGGTGCGCCGGTCGAACACCGTTTCGAAGCTCGCCCGCAGGGCCGCGTCCAGGTCGGCCATGGTCGCCCGATGCCCCAGGGCCGCGATCGAGGTGACCCCATGCTCGGCGATGCCGCAGGGCACGATACCGTCGAAATGGGACAGGTCCGGGTCCAGGTTGACGGCGATCCCGTGATAGCTGACCCAGCGCCGCACCCGAACGCCGATGGCGGCGATCTTGGCCTCGCCGCCGGGCGTCGGCACCCAGATCCCGACCCGGCCGGCGCGCCGCTCGCCCACGATCCCGAAGCGGGCGAGGGCATCGATGATCCAGGCCTCCAGGTCGCAGACATAGGCGCGCAGATCGCTCCGCCGCCGCTTCAGATCGAGCATGACATAGGCGACCCGCTGGCCGGGGCCGTGATAGGTGTATTGGCCGCCGCGCCCGGTGGCGTGGACCGGGAACCGGCCGGGGTCGAGCAGATCCGCCGGGCGGGCGCTGGTCCCCGCCGTGTAGAGGGGCGGATGCTCCAGCAGCCAGACCCGCTCGGCGGCCGTTCCGTCCCGGATCGCGGCGATCCGCGCTTCCATGGCGGCGACCGCGTCGGGATAGTCGACGGGCGCCGGCGCGGCGACCCATTCCATGTCGGCACCGTCCGCCGCGGCCGTCGCGGGTGCGGCGGATGCGGGCCGAATCTCGGTGCTTTTCAAGGGCCTGTCCCTCGCCTCGTCGCTTGCGGACCGGAGCCCGATTTGCTATGTCCCGGCAGCGTGCACTGCATGCCTGAACAGATTAGCGAATAATGATGCGGTCGTGGCGGAATTGGTAGACGCGCAGCGTTGAGGTCGCTGTGGGAGATAATCCCGTGGAAGTTCGAGTCTTCTCGACCGCACCATTTTTCGGGGCTTGCCGCGTGATCGCGCAAGCCCCAAATCTCTCGCGGAAAGGCGACGGTCCCTCGTCGGCCTGAAACGCCGCGCCCGCCGATCTGCGGCGCCGGCGACCATTAATCGGAGCCGAGGCATGCGGGGTGCGACACCACCCGAGTTCGATCCCTCGCGCCGCCAGGCCGAGACCGGCGGCGGTCCCGCGCCCGTGCCCGCCGCGGAGGGCGAGGAACTGACGGCGCTGACCTCCGAATTCGAGCGCGCCGTCCTCGATGCCTTGCAGGACGGGCGCGAGGCCGACGTCCTGGCCCTGGTCGATACCCTTCACGTTGCCGAAAAGGCCGACCTGGTCGAGCATCTGGCGCCGGATCGCCGCAACGACCTTCTCGCGGTCCTGCGCCCCGGTTTCGATCCCGCGATCCTCGTCGAGCTGGACGAAACGGTGCGCCGCGAGGTCGCTGACGGCATCGGCGTAGCCGGGCTCGCCCGCGCCATCGCCCGGCTGGAGACCGACGACGCCCTGCATCTGATCGAGGCCCTGGACGAGCCGACCCAGCGCGCCGTCCTGCACGCCATACCGGCGGCGCTGCGCGCCCAGATGGAGGAGGGGCTCGCCTATCCCGAGGATTCGGCGGGCCGCCTGATGCAGCGCGATCTGGTCGCCGTGCCCGCGTTCTGGAGCGTCGGCGAGGTCATCGACTTCATGCGTGAGACCGACGATCTGCCCGAGGGTTTCTACGATCTGTTCGTCGTCGATCCCCGGCACCGCCCGATCGGCAAGCTCGCGCTGAACCGGCTGTTGCGGGCCAAGCGGCTGGTCGTCGTCGGCGACATCATGGAAGCAGGGATCGTCACCGTGCCCGCCGTCACCGACCAGGAAGACGTGGCGATGCTGTTCCGCGACCAGGATCTGGTCTCGGCGCCGGTGGTCGACGATGTCGGGCGGCTGATCGGCGCGATCACCATCGACGATATCGTCGACGTGATCGACGAGGAGGCCGAGGAGGACCTGATGCGCCTGGCCGGCGTGCGCGAGGTGGACCTCTATCGGGCGGCTATCGACACGACGCGCGCGCGCTTCGCCTGGCTCCTGGTCAATCTGGTCACCGCCGTCGTCGCGTCAGGGGTCATCGCCCTGTTCGACGCCACCATCGAGCAGATCGTGGCGCTGGCGATCCTCATGCCCATCGTCGCCTCGATGGGCGGCAATGCCGGCACCCAGACCCTGACCGTCGCCGTGCGCTCCTTGGCGATGAAGGACCTGACCTCGGCCAACGCGCTCCGCGTCGTCGGCAAGGAGCTGCTGGTGGGGGCCTTCAACGGCGTTATGTTCGCGGCGCTGGCCGGCGCCGTCGCCTGGGCCTGGTTCGGCGAGCTGGCGATCGGGCTGGTGATCGCGGCGGCGATGATCATCAATATGGTCGTCGCCGGGCTGGCCGGCACCGCGATCCCGATCGGCCTGGCGCGGCGCGGGATCGATCCGGCGGTCGCGTCCTCGGTCTTCCTGACGACGATCACCGACGTGGTCGGCTTCTTCGCCTTCCTCGGCCTCGCCGCCGCGTTCCTGCTCTAGCGGCTAGGATTCGATCCGAACCCCCCGGCGCCCGGCCAGGTCCTGGATGAACTGCCAGGCGACGCGGCCGGACCGCGCCCCGCGGGTGACCGACCATTCGTTGGCCTCGGCATGCAGCGCCTCGGGCGCCAGATCGATGCCGAAATGGCGGGCATAGGCGTCGATCATCGCGAAATAGGTGTCCTGGTCGCAGGCGTGAAAACCCAGCCACAGGCCGAACCGGTCCGACAGCGAGACCTTTTCCTCGACCGATTCGCCGCCATGGATCGCGGTCGCGCGTTCGTTCTCGATCATGTCGCGCGGCATCAGATGGCGCCGGTTCGAGGTGGCGTAGAACAGGACGTTGGCCGGCCGGCCCTCGATCCCGCCTTCCAGCACCGCCTTCAAGGACTTGTAGCTGGTGTCGGCCTCGTCGAAGGACAGGTCGTCGCAGAACAGGATGCAGCGCCGCGCCTGCCCGCGCAGCGCGTCCAGGAGCCGCGGCAGGCCGGCCAGATCCTCGCGGTGGATCTCGATCAGGACCAGGCTGCCCGGGCGCTCGCCGGCGACGGCGGCGTGCGCGGCCTTGACCAGCGAGCTCTTGCCCATGCCGCGCGCGCCCCACAGCAGGGCGTTGTTGGCGGGCAGCCCGTCGGCGAAGCGCCTTGTGTTGTCCAGCAGGGTGTCGCGGGCCCGGTCGATCCCGTGCAGGAGGTCGATCTCGACCCGGTTGACGGCCGCGACCGGCGTCAGGCGGCCGCGCTCGGCATCCCAGACGAAGGCGTCGGCGGCCGCCAGATCGATGCCGGCCGCGCGGGTCGGGGCCAGGCGGTCCAACGCGTCGGCGATCCGGCGCAGCAGGGGCGGAAGGGCGGTATCGGACATGGGCGTCGACCGGATCGGTTTCGCCGGGGG
>Ga0070728_10001685_pt1 | contig 31455 bp, 25 predicted proteins | sample tdDd471_FD_66723 | JGI IMG/M metagenome (GOLD analysis project Ga0070728, IMG submission 66723) | Marine sediment microbial communities from the Atlantic coast under amendment with organic carbon and nitrate - tdDd47.1 | ecosystem: Environmental > Aquatic > Marine > Coastal > Sediment | place...
AAAAAGAACACAGGCGATGGTTTCCCCGACTTGGAGATGAGATTCCAGCCGGCATGAAGGCCCGCTGAAATCAGGATCAGAACTATTGCAGTAATTGACATCTACTTTTCACTCTGCCAGTATTTACTGAATAGAGCATCAATTGGTTCCGATGTAGTTTTTAATATTTCACCTGCTCCCCTTTCTCCAGCTAAGAGACGAAGCATCAATTCTCCTTCGAAGCGACAGAGTCTGTCATGACGGGGATAGAAATTTTTCATCAGGAAACCGGCATAACGGACATAACGCAAATCACCGTATATTTCGGGGCATTCACTTTTAATAGATTTAACGGCGACTGAACGCTGAGCCTGAAAAGCTCCTTTCAAAGAATCAAACTCACAGTTGTCCGCAAATAATATGGAGTAAAACCATCGGAACAAGTCTCCATCACAATCATGGGAATCACTGACTCCCGCAACGGCCCAGTCCACATTGCCTCCGGTTCTTATCATTTCCTGGGTATAATAAGCGGTTTGCTCATTATTACTGAATGATTCATAACGGTGGTAACCTCCAAGGAGTTCGAGAATATCAAATTTACTTCTATTGAACATCCATTGAACAGAACTCTCCCAAATATAATTGTACTGATTGTTCCAACGCCAGTAGGGATGGCAGTACATGGCCAGCCCTCCCCCGCTGCGGATCCTGTCATAAGCCCATTCAGAGGCCGCTATCTGAAAACGGATATTTTCGGGCATTTCAGATGGGAAACCCGATGCCATGGCTTCTACTTCTCTGCGATAGGCTGTTTCATCTTTATCGGCCAGATCATTCACACTGAAAGATCCTCCGAAATTGACTATATGTACGGGATTATCGGGTAGATGAACCTCTTCTCCGGGAAATGTTTTCATGGAAGTGGGAACAGTTTCAGCAAATTCAATTGCCTTCAGAGATGGTGTATATTCATGATGGTCCGTAAGCACCATGAAATCCAGTCCGATTTTTCGGCATGATGCCGTCACATATTCGGGACATTGCTTACCATCGGAAAAGGTGCTGTGCATATGAAAGTCCCCTTTATAAGGTCGCAGGGAGATCAAGTCTTCTTTCAGAGAGTAAATATAAAATTTAAGCCATTCTACCTCTATTCCCTTATCGTCTGTGACATAAACAATAAAGGAATGCTCCTGTTCTTCCGGCAGAAATTGTTTTATCACCATAGTATTATCAAGAACTTCAAAATCTGCAGCTTCAGGCTGTGCATGGCCGGATAACTTCTGTTTATCTCCGGGATACAATATGGGTGAATAAGCTACCCGAACTGTGCTTTCAGGTCTAAAAAAGACATGTTTATAGAGAGGTTTTACATTGATGACCGCTTCTCCATCTGCGGGAAAAACCAGGGGGTATATATCAAAATTTTCAAGGGAATGTTTCAAATTAAAACTCCTTATACTCAAAAGTAATTAATGGCTTTATCATAAGCCCCTGATAGGCTGAGCAGTAGAGATGTTTGTTGGTAATTTATGGATATTTGTGTCTAAAATCCCGTTGAATCTCGCGATCCTTTACGACGGAAAGCTGTGGGAGTATACCCGGAATAACCCTTAAAATTCCGGCTGAAGTGAAGGGAGTCGCGATAGCCGACAGACTGTGCCACAATTTCGATGTTGTATGATGTGGCCAGCAGTAGTTCCATGGCTTTATCCATTCGATAACGGTGGAGGTAATCCCGGGGACTTTCTCCCGTTTTCTCTTTGAAGAGGTGGGAAAAATAAGTCCGCTCGAGACAGACATGGCTTACAATATCGGCAACAGTGATTGGCCTGGTGTAATTTTGATCCATGTAAAGAAGAGCTTTCCCTACATGTTCATCGATTTCCCGGGACTGACCGGTTAAAGCAAACCTTTCGATTTCACCAATAATCTTCAATAGATTCCCTATAACCCGCCATTGGGCCCCGGGACTTTCATTCCGATTCTCAATAACTTCGTCCAAATAATAGAAAGCCCGGCATGTATCGTCAAAAGAGAGAACTGGCGATTCAGGAGTCAATCCCCAGGAGGTAAAAATCCCCGATAATCCAGGTCCGTCAAAGCCGATCCGGGAGCTGCTCCAGGGATTTGCCCTATCAGAATGATACTGAGTAGGGGTATTCGGAAAGACGATGAAACACTGCCCCTGACTTATCGGATAAGTTCTTCCACCGCATCGCAGTATCCCCGCTCCCTTCTCTATGAAATGAATCAGAAAATGATCTCTGGGTTCAGGGCTGTTCTTCTGTCCCGGGAGAGAATTCTCTTTATCACAGTAGTACACCGTATAGGGAATGTTATTCATAAGCCTCTCTTTTGATTTTCTTTAAAATTCATGCATATTTGACTTGGTAATTTTACTGTTTATCCGGTATTGACTGGGGGATAATCCGCAATTCTTGACAAAAATCCTGTTAAATTGAGAGATACTTCCAAAACCGCAGAGTTCACATATATTGATTATTTTATGGTTGGTTTCTATCAATAATTCCTGAGCTCTTCTGATCCTTGTCAGTTGAATATAATCTGTCAGGCTGAAATTGCTGTACTCTTTAAACTTATGGGAAAGATAGGGAGAACTGACAAAGAATTTATTGGACAAGTTAGTCAATGTCAATTCATCATGAAAATTGTTGTGGATATAAGAGGCTACTTCCTGCATCTTGTACATTATTGATTTATTATCATATATAGTTTCTTCGTATACATTATCAGGAGAGTATTTTTTGATATTGTGCACGAGTCTTAACAATGTATTGCTGAGCATAATATCCTGTGCCGGATCATTTTTATAAATATAAGAATACAATTCATTAATATTATTGAAGATATTTTCTCTTTCAGATTTGTTATATCGGAATATGGGGACTTTCTCTTCAAAAGCGGAAAGAATCCAGTTCAGTTGAGAATCAAAAGCCGGTGATAAAAAGTCTCTATTGAAACCCAATATCAGCCTTTTATTGACAGCTTTGAGATACGTGGATTTATGGAGCTGATATTTTTTAAGAAGCACAAAATCGTATGGTTTCAGTTTGTATCTTTTCCCCTCGATGATATGATCACATTCTCCTTCTATGAAAAAAAATATCTCATAGTAGGGATGAGAGTGCTGATACTCCATATTCTCTTTTTTCTGTCTTATATCAAAGTCTACTGTAAATATGTGATTCTGATCTTCGATAGTGTATATATGCTTTTTCTTAAATAATACTGAACTGGACACAATTCCACCTTACAGGTATTTCTTTAAATAATTCAAGCTCTCCAGAAGCTCTTGCCCTTCCAATTCTTCAATGATAATATCCACTCCCGGTTGATACTCATCTAACAGAGAAAACAGATGACCAAAATCCATTATCCCCTGTCCTAAGGGAACTTTTAAAATCCATCCATCAGAAACTATGAAATCTTTCAAATGAACAAGGGCAATTTTCTCTCCGAAGAGTTCAAAGGACTCATCGATGATTTCTTTCCTGCTCTCATAATTACAAAAGTGAAAAAGATTGACCGGATCAAAAATAACCTTCAGGTTATCTGAATCAATCAGGTCTATAACTTTTTTCATGATCCCCGGAGAATAAACAGAATGGTTATAAACCGGCTCTATTCCAACAAAACCGCCGATTTTTTCTGCATAATCGGTCAATTCTCTTAATATAAATATAACCTTCTCAAAAGCTTCTGTACCATGATTTTTCCGGTTATAAGAGCAATCGGAATTATATGATCCTGTTTCTGTTCCCACTAAAGGGCATCGAAAATCCCCGGAATAACGAAGAAACATTTTAAAACGATCTATATACTCCCTGAGCTGTACTGAATCTTTTTCCAGAAGATTAAAATAACTTCCCAGTAATCCAATGTTTATATCCTCTTTATTAAAGGCATCAGATATTCTACCGGCATATACTGAACTCAATTCCCTGAGATTTTCGGGGAAACCTTCGATTGCTTTATAGGGAACCAGCTGAACAGTGGAAAATCCCATCTCTTTCATAAGTCGGGCGAGTTTTTCTGCTCCCATAGTTCCTATATCATGAGCTCTGGCACCAATTTTATACTTCATAAACCTGAACCAGATTGAGCATGGCCAGAGCCTGCCCGTATGGCATGGGTTTTATTGGGATTGTTTTATAAAATTCCCTGGACTCTCTCCCCATAGGTGTCCCATAGGAGACCTGATTGACCAGACCTTTATCATCAATCATATCAATTATGCCTTTTGTTGCTTTTAAACCGACATCCCTGTAGTGTTCGTCGAGAATACCCATTTCCACTGCCTTGAGAATTCCATAGGCAAAACCTGCTGTCGCGCTGGCCTCGGCATAGGATGTGTCATCATCAATCAGTGTGTGCCAGAAACCATCGGGATTCTGAAGCTCTTCCAGAGTTTTAACCTGATTGGTCAGAATCTGTTCCAGATATTTTCTGATGGCCCGATTGATATCCACCATCTCAATAAACTCAGGGATAGCAATGGTAGCCCAGCAGTTTCCCCGTCCCCAGAAAGCTCCGGCAAAATTATCTCTCTCTTCAAAGGTCCAGCCGTGATACCAGAGCCCTGTATGTTTATCTGCCAGAAATTTTATATGAATGAGAAACTGATAACTCGCCTCATCGATATATTCCCGTCTATCGAGGATATCCCCCATCTTCGCGAGAAACAATACCGTCATGAAAAGGGTATCATCCCAGAGCTCCTGCGGATTGATACTGTCCGATGTGATGTGCTGAAATCCTCCCTCCTCGGTCCGGGGAAGTTCTTTCATGATCCATTCAACCCATTCGAGACATACTTCCAGGTACTGTTTTTTCCCTGTATGTTCATATAAAAATGCCAGTGTCAGCATAGGAGCCATGGTATTTATATTCTTGGCGGGAAGTCCTTCTGCCAGTCTTTCGTCATAGTAATTAAGAAGAATATCCAGATACTTCTTGTCACTGCTGTGTTTATACAGTTTCCAGAAACCATACAAACCCACCCCCTGAGTCCACTCCCAGAAAAGATATTTACTGACATCATCACCGGCCAGGTTATTATCTTTCATACCCTCAAGGAAATTAACATCCTGTTCATGAAGGATTCGGACAAAGGAGTTTCCCAGAAGCTCGATTTTCTTCTCTATAATCTCTCTATTCATCGCCTGGTCTCCATTTTATTAATTTCCGGTTCCAGAGAATAGGTTCTTTTTCTCTTTACATCTTTTCCTTCCACCTTAAATTTTCCCGAATAGGTTATTTCAATGTCCCCGTACTGAGAGTCTCTGTAGAAGATTCCCCTCTCTTTTACGTATAAAATTTCAGATTCCCGGCAAAGGTTAATGAATTTGCTTATGGATCCATGCTCCACTCGTGATCCCGTTTTTATAACAACCCCGTTTTTAATTCCCCGGGAAGTCAGCTCTTTGCCGGTATTGGCGCCGGATTCTGTAATCTCGTAAGCATTTGCAAAATAAACTCCCAGATAGGCCTCTCCGGCCTGTGCAAAAAACCACTTATCGTGACACTCAAACATATCAAAGGCATATAGTGGAGAATAGGCATGGATGTATTTGACCAGTTCATGATCCTCAATATCCGTCAGCATCAAGGTGATATTCTTATACTGATGAACCAGCGGATTAGTACCGTTTCCGGCCCAGTAACTGGGCCGCCCGCCGCCGCTGAAAGGTTTTTCTCCGGGATGATTCACGAAAAACTGAACAGCCTCTTTACCAAGGGAAACAATGGAAACATGCTGCTGATGACCATGTTTAAAAGGCTTGAAGTCTATAGCACTGGCCATCTGGTAATCATTTGTTTTATACAGATAAGTCTGAACCTCACTCTCTCCCTGCATATACTCAAGGGTCATTTCCCCGTCCTTTTCCAGCAGTACTTCATTAAAAAAGTCTCCCGGTTCATAAGAGGAAACACAGTATAGTGCGGCGGCCGAGGTTTTTCCATTGAGTTTCCCCCTGCCGCAGGATATATAGGAAATCAGATTAACAGCATTGAGCTCTCTGCCCTTGATAGTGTGCTCGTAGGTTCTTCCCACACTGGAGGACATGATCCCTCCAAAGCTGTTATAGGCAATGATTTTAAAAGTAAAATCCAGAGCCTTTTTTGTCAGATCCTTAATATCCTCATCGGGAGCCATCTCGTAGAGAGTAAAGAAGCCGATAAGGTCTACGGGAAGATAGGTCGTTGAGTTCCACTCGCCGTATCCGTATTTGAAAAAGGCTTCGAACCAGTCGAGCAGTCTTTTCCTACCGATTTCATACTGCTCCCGGCCTGTCCTGTTACTGACTGTAAAATTATCATCAGAGAAATAATTACCCGCAAGATACTGTCCTATATGAAACAGCAGCGCATGATTTTCGCTGAAAAACCACATGACATCATTACCGGGTTCATCTATCCAGTACCTGAAGTCCAGGAAACAATCTTTGATCCTGGCTTTAGTATCATCTTCAAGAGACTCCCCATATCTATCGAGCAGAAGCAGCAATGATCCCAGAGAGAAGTCAGCACAATCCTCTTTTCTTTCTATTTTTCGTAAGATTCTCTCAAGAGAGTCCGTAGCTGCATGAGTCATTTGCCCTTCAGTCTGAACGATGGCTATGGTTTTCTGAACTCCCTCTTCTCCGATCTCTGCAAGAATGGAAAGAACATCTTTTTTTCTCATTGTAATAGAGTCAGACTCTTTAACAGCCAGTCTTTTCTCATCATAGATTGCTGCTACAAGATTTCTGGTGATTTCATACTTCCCGGCCTTAAGGCTTATTAAAAAATTGTGAATGTTTATTTTAAATTCTTTTACATCACCGATAGAAAAACTATCAGATCCGGGTTTGATAGTTATTCTTCTCTTCCCGGTAGTGTTTTCATAAGCCGGGGAGGTAACTATTATTTCATTCCTCTTTTCAAGAAGTTTCTTATCAAAATGAATCCGGAGATCACCCTCAGTATAAATATCTCTCTCAAAGTAACAACTTTCCAGAAAGCTTTCGGACTCTTTAATTTTCTCTTCCGGCTGGTCTACAGGAAGAAATACATTCAGCGCTTTATCACCCTTATATCTCAGCTCAAAATAAAAAAAGACATCCCTCTCAGCCAGTTCATCAGCATATACAAGAATCTCATTCTCCCCCTTTTCCAAAGAAAGAATTATGCTTTTTTTTGAAGGTACATTACGCGTGTAAGGAGAGAATGTAAGTACTTCTCTGCCATTTACCCAAATCCTGACTCCTCCACAGGTAAACAGTTCAAAAGGAAGGTTTCCACTATTATCCATCTCGATAAAAGTCCGGGCATAAAAGCTTATATAATGAGGTGTGTGGATAAAAGTTGTAGATTCAACTCTTCCGTTCTCAAAGGGAAAATAAATCTTTTCGAAAGAACCGGAATAATACTCAGCCTTATCTATCAGTTTGTCTTTTAAAAAAATTTCCCGTACGGGATATATTATCTGAACATATCCCTCTCCGGGATTGATATCTGCATCAAAAGTTTTATATGGGGATTCATAGGCTACCTGTTTCACAGGTGTTACATGCCACCTGTTTACAGAATCAGTAATTGCATATTTCAGTTTTTCCATATATACGTAAACTCCAGTAAAGTAATTTTCTAACAGATTGTCGCACTCAATTAACCGAAAAATCTACTCACCTAACATTCTTATTCTATTAATACTCCGCATATAAGGCTTTTATTATGTTTACGACAACACAAACCTCACATGTGAGACTGACACTCATTTCAACAGGCAAAATATTCATCATAAAAATCCTGAAGCTCTGCCTGAAGATCTTTCGTTCCCTCGAGCTGCCGGCCTGTGCGAAGTGCCCTTTTATACAATCCCCCAAGAACAGTACAGATCTCATCATGCCTGGGAAAGAACTCCCTTAATAGAAAATAACTGTATTCCACCAGTTCTGTATCGCCGACAGCAATTGTATTATCACTACCGCCGGATGTCACACAGGGTACAGTCCTCCCCTCCTTTATTCCCTTAAGAATACCTTCATGAGTTAAAGATTCGGAAAAAACAATTGTCCAGGTCTGCCCCATAGTATGATTATAGGCATTGTGTGCATCGGAATTTCCCAGCAGAGGAATCTTTTTGTTTTCATTGTGGTATTGATTTATTCTGGCAAGAGACAGCATGTTTTTTTGAAATCCCTGGCCACCAAAAACTTCTACGGCATCAAAGATCCTACTCTCCAGGATCTGTTCATAAGTTTTTCTCGCCAGATCATAGGTTCCCTGAGATGTCCAGTATGGATGAGCAGTGATAGCAATCCCCCCCGCCTGATGAATTTTTTTGACAATGCCGCAGTAATATCCAAATAAGGCTCTGTTTTTCCCGGGAAGCATATCCAGATCATCCAGTTCTTCCCCTACTTCCTCTGCAATTCTTTCTGCCAGCTCATCAATGGTATAGTCTTTACCACGAACAGTATCGGAAATAGACCTATCGGCATTAATCGATACTATATGGCCCAGTCCCAGATAATAATTTATCTCCTCTCCCGGGAAAAGCAGAATATCCATACCGTATTCCTCTGCCCTCTCAATAGCTTCCAGTGATGAATCATAAATACGATGGTCGGTTATAGCTGCAAAATCAAAACCGAGAGCCCTGCCGTGGGCTGCCATATAACCTGGTGATTGCCTGCCGTCGGAATAGCACGTGTGCATATGAAAATCTCCTTTGCAGGGGCGCAGCTTTATCAGCTCACTTCGAACCACATAAAATGCTGTCGTTGTAATTGGTTTTCCGGGATTTTCTTCAGAATATAATATCAGCTGATATTCTCCGTTCTCACCGGGAGTGAAATCAAACTGGATTTCACCGGCAGTATCGACAGTTACGTAAATTTCTGTGATTTCTTTGAAATTGTTCAGAGAACGGATTCTCAGAACCAGCGAAGATCCCGATTCCATCAGGATAGGTTCATATCGGGACCGAAGCCTGAATTTGACAGTGCATCCTTCTGACACGACTTTTGGCAAAAGGTCATAATAAGTATCCATAACTACTCCTATTTCGGGACTATATTAGCACTGTCTACTTACACGTGAAAGCAAATTTTCCAAAATTTATGTGAAATCGGCAAAAAATCATGAAAATGATTCCTTGACAGCTGAAAAAAGCTGTGAGAATATTACTTACTCGTGTCAGTGGCACGTGTAAGTAACTGTAGGATGGACTGGGTACTTTTACCTGAAACAAGGGATAAGTCACAGATTTTCCATCAGTTTCTGCAGAACAAATCATCTGTTTTATGGTATAGTACAGAAAAAATAAAACAGATGTAAAAAAATAGGAGATATGAATGAAAAAAGTGTTTGTGTTGTTATTACTGATGATCAGCTCAACTGCTCTACTACTGGCTACCGGTCAGCAGGGAGAGGTTGAAACAGCCGTAGAAAGTGGCAATGAGTGGAATGAAGCACCCATGCTCCATGAAATGGTAGTTGCCGGAGATCTTCCCGCCCTGGATCAGAGGATTCCCAAAGAACCGATGATTGAAGACGTTATTGATGAGATCGGCCAGTACGGTGGTGATCTGAACCTGGCCTGGAAAGGTCTGGGAGATAAATGGAGAATGGGAAATATCAGCGTTGAATGTCTCTTCCGTTTTACACCTGATGGAACAGGCCTCATTCCAAACGTAGCCAAAGGATACGATGTTAATAGTGACGCCACTGAGTATATCATTTATCTGCGTGAAGGGATGAAGTGGTCAGATGGTGAAGATTTCGACGCCGACGATGTTCTCTTCTACTGGGAACATATGCTTATTCCGGGAACATTCGGAAAAAAACTCTACAACTGCTACTATTCTGTTGATCCTGAGTCTGGCGACAAAGTTCGGGCTGAAGTGGAAAAAATAGACCAGTACAGTGTGAAAATTACCCATGCCTACCCCTTCCCTCTTTTCCTGGAAAGGGTGACTATTGACAACAAGTGGTTCTTCGCTCCCGAGCATTATTACAGAACTATCCTTCCCGAGTTTATCGGTGAAGAAAAAGCCCTTCAGATCGCCAATGATAAGGGATTCAACGATATTAAATCTATGGGAAAATGGACCGGATACTACTACTGGGTATGGCCCGACAGACCTACAGTGAGACCATGGGTTGCAAAAAACAGTCCTGATGAGGCTCAGGTTATCTGGGAGAGAAATCCCTACTACTTCAAAACCGATGCTTTAGGAAACCAGCTTCCCTATATTGACAGACTCGTTATTGATAGAGTCGAAGAAGAGAATAACAGAGACCTGAAAGCCATTGCCGGAGAAATTGATATCCATGATGTTGCCTCCGTCGAAAAATATCCCCTCCTAATGGAAAACGGTGAGAGAGGAGATTTCCGGGTTGTGAAATGGATGGAACCGCAGACTCACGGTGTAGCCTTGAATCAAACGGTCGAAGATCCCGCTTTGAGAGAATTGTTTCAGAATATGAACTTCCGATCAGGCCTTTCACTGGCCATAAATAGAGAAGAGATCAACGATATTGTCTACGACGGCTGGGGAGAATCCCGACAGGCGTCTATGAGCAAAGGAATGGCCAACTACTCTGAAAGATGGGCGAACAAACTTACAGCCTACGATACAGATAAAGCGGCCAAGTTTTTTGATGAGGCAAACTTAAATTGGGACGCCGACAAAAAATACAGAACTTTTGCCGATGGCTCGGACCTTACACTTATCCTCTATTACAATTCAACTGATGGATCGCATGTAGAGAAGTCCATGGAACTGATTAAAAGCTACTGGGATGCCGTTGGAATCAAAACTGTTGTCAAAGGCGTCGATAGAACTCTCTTTGATGAGATGAAGTACAATAACCAGCTCCAGGCTTCAACAAATAATTTCAATGTGTTCAATGTCGCCCTCAGGCCTGATGTGGTTGTCCCTCTCAGAGTTCTGACAGAGTGGTCCGGTTTTTACGGCCTCCACACATCGACTGACGGTGCTGAAGGTGTGGCTCCTGAAGGTGATGTCGCGGCTCTTCTGGAAAACTGGGGAAATCTTACATCAGCAACCAGTAAAGAGGAAATTGCAAAATACGGAGACGAGATTATGGCGCTCCATGAGAAAAACCTCTGGATGATTGGTTATGTCGGTAACATGCCAAAGCTCTGGGTCGTACAGAATAGTCTTCGCAACTTCCCTGAAGGCCTGTATCAGACTGATGAAACACGTAATATCGGTGCAGCTAATCCGAGTCAGTTCTTTTTCAAGCAGTAAAAATTAAGTTTATGAAATAGAGTGGATCTCCTGAAAAGGAGATCCACTCAAGGAGTACTAATGTTTGAGTATATTCTGAAACGGTTTCTGATAATGATTCCGACCGTTATCATAATATCTATTATCAGTTTCTGGGTCATACAGCTTCCCCCCGGAGACTTTGTTTCCACCTATGCCGCCCAAGCGGCACAGGAAGGTGAAGTTCTCGATACCGCTGAGTTGAGGGAGATGAGAGAGGTTTACGGACTAAATGATTCTTTTTTTACTCAATACCGCAAATGGATTTCCGGTATTATTTTCAGAGGCGATTTTGGCTTTTCCTTTCAATGGAACAAGAAGGTAAGTGATTTGATCATGAGCCGCATGGGACTGACCCTGATGGTTTCACTGACAACCATGCTATTTACCTATTTAGTCTCTATACCTATAGGGATTTACGGCGCGACACATCAGTATTCCTTCGGTGACTACCTGACAGCCTTTATTGGTTTTATCGGTACGGCGACACCAAACTTTCTACTGGCTATAATTTGTATGTATTTTGCCTTCCGGTATTTCGGCAGTCCCATGATGGGATTGTTTTCTCCCGAATTCGCCCATGCTCCCTGGAGCATCGCCAAATTTTTTGACCTGATGAAACATATGATTATTCCCATTGTGGTTATAGGAACCGCAGGGACATGCGGACTGATCCGCGTTATGAGGGGACAGCTCCTCGATGAAATAAAGAAACAGTATGTCATTACAGCCCGTGCCAAAGGAGTGGGAGAAAAAACGCTCCTCTACAAATACCCCGTACGCGCTTCATTAAACCCGATAGTGAGCACCATTGGATGGTCCCTGACAGCCATCTTCTCCGGTTCAACAATAACAGCCATCGTGCTGAATCTCCCGACACAGGGACCACTGCTCTATGGAGCACTTTTAAGTCAGGATATGTATCTGGCAGGAGGACTTCTGTTCATCCTGACGACTCTGACAGTTATAGGGACTCTGCTCTCCGATGTACTGCTCGCCTGGCTCGACCCGAGAATCAGACTTGGAAAGGATGAAGCATAAGATGGATACCAGGTTAGAAGAAAAAGTAATCGCCGGTGAAGAGAAAGCTGAACCGGAAAAAAACCTCTCAAAAATAAAACAGATAAAGAAACGACTTTCTAAAAGTATGGATGCAAAGAAACCTGACCTAGATGAAAGTTATTACATGGCATCTCAATGGCAGTTGATGGGAAGGCGTTTTAAGAAACATAAACTGGCAAAATATAGCCTGATTGTTCTCGGCCTTTTCTATTTCGGAGCTCTTTTCGCCGGATTTCTGGCACCGCAGGGACTGGTCAGCTACGATGCAAAATTCACAAATTGCCCACCGACAAAGATTCATTTCATAGACGATCAGGGGAAATTCCATTTGACTCCCTTTGTCTATGCCATAAAATCGGAAAGAGATCCTGAAACCTACAGAAAGGGATTTATTGAAGATAAATCAAAAATCTATCCAATCCGGTTCTTCTCCCGCAGTGTTGAGTATAAATTCTGGGGTCTGATCAAGACTGATATTCATCTCTTCAATGTCGAAGATCCAGGAAAAATATTCCTCTTCGGAACAGACAGCATGGGCCGTGATCTCTATTCCAGAATTCTCCATGGAAGCAGGATATCCCTTTCCGTGGGATTTGTCGGTGTTTTCATCAGCCTGATTCTCGGAATTATTATCGGAGGAATCTCCGGATATTTCGGCGGTTTAACCGATACAGTCATCCAGAGAATTATTGAGATTCTCCGATCATTCCCGACCATTCCTCTATGGATGGCCTTAAGTGCGGCAATTCCTCCGGAAATTCCGGTAGTTCATATGTATTTTTACATTACGATCATTCTATCATTTCTGGGCTGGACCACCCTGGCAAGAGTTGTCCGGAGTAAGTTCATGTCCATGAAGGAAGAGGATTATATCATGGCGGCACGTGTGGCCGGATGCAGCACAACCCGGATCATCGCCTCTCATATGGTGCCAGGATTCATGAGTTATATCATCATCAATATGACTCTCGCCATTCCCCAGATGATCATTGCCGAAACTTCACTGAGTTTCCTGGGGCTGGGAATCCGTTCTCCCGCAACAAGCTGGGGTGTTCTCCTTCAGGAGGCTCAACAGATTCAGAATGTGGCTCTCTACCCGTGGCTGCTGATCCCTCTCCTCTTTGTTGTCGTGACTGTACTCAGTTTCAACTTCCTCGGAGACGGACTGCGTGATGCGGCAGATCCATACAAATAGGTTTAAGAGTAAGGATATGTTATATGGCAGATAAATATTTAGAAGTAAAAGACCTGAAGATCCATTTCAAACTGGAAGAAGGCATTCTTAAGGCTGTTGACGGCGTTTCCTTCTCTCTTGAGAAGGGTAAAACCCTCGGGCTGGTCGGAGAATCGGGCTGTGGGAAAAGTGTAACATCACAGGCTCTGTTAAGAATTGTTCCCGATCCGGGATTCATAAAAGGGGAAATTCTCCTCCATAATGAAGGAGATTCCAAACCTGTTGATATGGTCGCGCCCGACAAGGACAGTCCCTTTATCAGAGGTATCAGAGGAAAAGATATTTCCATGATTTTCCAGGAGCCCATGACCAGCTTCTCCTCTTACTACACAATGGGAAACCAGCTGATGGAGGCGATCCTCCTGCACAGAACAAAAGATCCTGTAGAAGCAAAAAAAATTGCCATAGAGATGATGCGCAAAGTGGGAATCGCCAATCCGGAAAAGAGGATAAACGAATATCCCCATGAGTTCTCCGGAGGGATGCGCCAGAGAATGATGATCGCCATGGCACTGTCCTGCAATCCGGGACTGCTTATCGCCGATGAACCGACGACAGCTCTCGATGTCACGATTCAGGCGCAGGTGCTCGAGGTTATGCAGAATCTCCAGAAAGAGTTCGGTATGGCTATCCTCTTCATTACCCACGACCTCGGTGTCGTTGCGGAGATGTGTGATGATGTGGCGGTTATGTACCTGGGAAAAATCGTTGAAAAAGGTTCGGCTGATGAAATTTTCTACAATCCTCTCCATCCCTACACAAAGGGATTGTTAAAATCGATTCCGAAAATTGGAAAGGACAAAAAAACAAGGCTGGAATCTATCGAAGGGACTGTACCAGTTCCTCTTGATCTCGATCCCCAATGCGGTTTCTGTGACCGTTGTACAGAAAAAATCGAAGGGCTCTGTGATATTAATGATGTGCCTCTTGTGGAAATAACACCGGGACACCTGGTTCGCTGCTTCCGGTACGAAGAGGTACTTGAAACATTTGAACAGGAGCAGAATACGCTTAAGGAGAGTCTGGTTTGATGGAATCAACTGATGTACTATTGGAAATTAAAAATCTGAAGAAACATTTCCCCATCAAGGGGGGATTTTTCGGAGGAATTAAAGGCCATGTTAAGGCCGTAGATGATATTAATCTTTTTGTCAGACAGGGGGAAACCCTCGGTCTTGTAGGAGAATCGGGCTGTGGGAAAACTACTCTCGGACGTTGTGTCGTCCGTGGGATAAGCTCCACCGAAGGCGAAGTTCTATACAAAAGAGAAGATGGAAAAACGATCAATTTTCTTGAATTGAAAGGACGGGATCTGAAAAGTACCAGAAAAGACATTCAGATGATCTTCCAGGATCCTTTTTCATCTCTCGATCCCAGAATGACTGTCTACGATATCATCGCCGAACCTCTGAAAGTGAGTAAACAGGAGGCTGGTTTCGATATTGACAGCCGGGTAAAAGAACTGGCGGAGGTAGTCGGACTGAATGTAAAGCACCTCAAACGATACCCCCATGCTTTTTCAGGAGGGCAGAGACAGAGAATAGGGATCGCCAGGGCTCTGTCGACCAATCCGAGACTCATTGTCTGTGACGAAGCGGTTTCAGCTCTCGATGTGTCGGTACAAGCTCAGGTAATCAACCTGCTCGAAGATCTGCAGAAACAATTCGGACTGACCTATATCTTTGTGGCCCATGACCTGTCAGTCGTAGAGCATATCTGTGACAGGGTTGCTGTTATGTATGTGGGGAAAGTTGTGGAGATGACCGATACAGACAATCTTTTCACAACGCCCAAACATCCCTATACAGAAGCGTTGATGTCGGCGGTTCCCAAACCGGATCCCCGTAACAAAATGAAAAGGATTGTTCTTGAGGGAGAAGTTCCCAATCCGGCCAATCCGCCAAAGGGATGTTACTTCCACCCCAGGTGCCCCCATAAAAAGGCTATATGCAGTATAGAGTGCCCCTCCTTACAGGAAGTGGAGCCCGGTCACTATTCGGCATGCCATTTTGCAAAAGAGCTTAATTTGAGTGGAGTCTCGTAGTATACTATTCAAAATTGTTTGAAAATATACTATTTAAGATAAAATAAGATAAAGGTAAAGAAGATGAAGAAGGTAACAAGCTTTGATGTAGCTGAAAAGGCGGGAGTGTCCAGGGCTACTGTCTCTTACGTACTGAATAATGTAGCAAAGGAAAATATCAGCGACAAGACAAAAGAAAAAGTCCTTAAAGTTGTTAGGGAACTGGGTTATGTGCCTAATGCGGCTGGAAAAGCCCTCGCCAGTAATCGAACCCGGAATATAGGACTGGTCTGTCTGGAGAGCCATCTATCACATACGTTCCTTTTGCAGATCATGCGCGGTCTCACGAAGATTGTCCGCAAGCATGACCTTCGCCTTCTTGTCGATACAATCCCCGATGGAGCCGGCGGCAGTGCTATTCTCAACCTCAGCCGGACAAAAAGTATTGATGGACTGATTCTTTTTGAAACCAGAGAGCATGATGATGAGCTTCAGGCCCTGATAGATGAAAGCTTTCCCGTAGTCATTGTCGGAGAGTATCCCGATGAGAAAGTCTGTTCTGTCGATGTTGATGTTCCCGGCTCCGCCAGGATGGCTGTTGAACATCTGATTGACCTGGGACATAAACAAATCGGCTGCATCACCAATGCGCCTCTGATATACACAGCGGGAACAGGACGTCTGAACGGTTATCGAAGGGCTCTGGAAACTGCAGAAATTGCCTACGATGACAGTCTGGTTCGTTTCGGAGAGTTTACAGCACAGAGTGGTTTTGATGCTATGAATGATCTTCTGCAAAAGAAGAGAGAAGAGATGTCAGCAGTATTTGTGGCCAGTGATACGGTTGCCTTCGGAGCCATGAGAGCTATTAATGCTGCGGGATTGAAGATCCCTGAAGACATCGCCGTTATGGGATATGATGATGTTCCTCTGGCACCCTTCAGCAATCCACCCCTCTCTACTGTCCATTTCTCTGGTTCCCAGATGGGAGCTGCTGCCGGAGAGATGCTCATAGAGCTGATAGACGGCAAGATTAAACCGGGAGTGAGAAGACTTCTGGAAATTGAAATAATAAAAAGACAATCTACTATAGGAAAATAATAACAATGAATAAAAAATATACTGTTTTTATCGATTGCGGCGATACTCTCGCCGACGAAAGCACAGAAATATATATAAAAGGTGAACTGGTCAAATCGGCAGATCTGATTCCCGGAGCAAAAGAATTGATTCTGACTCTCAAAGAAAAAGGCTATAGAGTGGCACTTGTTGCAGACGGACTGACACAGTCATTCCGGAATATCCTGAAACAACATGATATCTGGGAAAAATTTGATTGTCACACGATTTCAGAAGAGGTGGGTGTCAACAAACCCCACCAGTCTATGTTCAGAACTGCCGCGAATGCTTTAGGAATCAAAGATGAGGATTTTTCTTCTGTTCTTATGGTGGGAAACAATCTGAGCCGCGATATAAAAGGAGCCAATGCCCTGGGAATCAAGAGTGTTTTTCAGTCCTGGTCTCCCCGATACCCGAAAACTCCATCAGATAAGAGTGAAACTCCCGATTTTACGATCGAAAAACCACTGGACCTCCTGCACCTGCTGGAGAAGCTGGAAGCGGAACTCCCCTCTTCCACCTGCTGTGGATAAAATTGTTTCAGGATATATCAATGTACAGTATCAATATTATCAGAACACCGGACCTTCTTCAGGTTGAAACTGAAGAGGGATGGGTTTCATTACAGCTTATAGGTGATTACTGGGAGGGAAAGGGTGTAACTGTAAAGACAATCTCTGCAGATGGGACTGTTAAAGTAATACTTCACTCTCCCGAAATTGCCATTAAAAGGCTGCTTTGCTCCTGGAACAGCGAGATACCACCGGGCGTGAGAATCCTCGGCGACCACTGGGAGAGAGGATACGGAGATCTCGAATGGAGAGGTATCGTCCCCCAGAGAATCATGCCCTGGTACTTTCTTATCAATCAGGGAAAATCAACCAGGAGCTTCGGTGTAAAAACGGGAACTAATTCCATGTGTTTCTGGCAGCTGGATTCACAGGCTGTCAGACTCTGCCTCGATGTCCGTTGTGGCAGCCGCGGTGTAAAGCTGGGAGATAGAGAGCTTGAAGCGGCTGTTATAGTCACAAGGAACAGCAAAGAAGGTGAGTCCCCTTTTAAAGCGGCTCAGACATTCTGCTCCCTTCTATGTGAGAAACCGGTTCTTCCCGAATTTCCCGTTTATGGCGGGAACAACTGGTACTATGCCTATGGAAAAAGCACCCATAATGAGATCGTCAGAGATTCACAGCTTATCTCATCACTCTCGGAGAATAATCATAACCGGCCTTTCATGGTGGTCGATGACGGATGGCAGACAGCCTGGGGAGGAGATGACCGGAACGGAGGTCCCTGGGACAGAGGAAATTACGGTTTTCCCGACATGACCGGCCTGGCAGATGATATGAAAAAAACAGGGGTCAGGCCGGGAATATGGTTCCGTCCCCTTAAAACAGTTGCCACAGTTCCGGCAGATTTCCGCCGCCATGAAGACCGCGGAACAATCCTTGATCCAAGTATCCCCGAAGTCCTGGAACTTGTGGGACGCGATACAGCCCGAATCTCCAACTGGGGATATGAATTGATCAAACATGATTTCTCCACCTTTGATATTTTCGGAACCTGGGGATTTGAGATGGGAAGTTCCCTGATTAAGGATGGTTTTGTATTTAATGACAGAAGCAAAACGACAGCTGAGATCATCGTGAACTTTTACAGAACCATTGCTGAAAACGCCGGGGATGCAATTGTGATCGGCTGCAACACTGTGAGTCATCTCTCAGCAGGGCTTTTTGCCATCCAGAGGACCGGCGATGATACGAGCGGTCGAACCTGGGAAAGAACCAGGTTGATGGGAATAAACACTCTCTCCCACAGAATGATGCAGCACAACAATTTTTATGCCTGCGACGCCGACTGTGTCGGGCTGACAAAACAGATCCCCTGGGAATTGAACCGCCAATGGCTCGAACTTCTCTCAAAGAGCGGTACCCCCCTCTTTGTCTCCGCTGATCCGAAAGATGTGGATAATAAAGAGAGACAAGCTCTGAAAGCTGCATTCAGCCGGGCTTCAAAAGCTCTACCCACTGCAGAACCACTGGACTGGATGGATACAACCTGCCCTTCCAGCTGGAAACTCGATGGAGAAATAACAGACTTTGACTGGTTTTCAGAGAGAGCCATAGGGGGGAGTGAGGAACTTACCCCGGAATCACTCTTCTTTTAGAAGAGAGCAATAGTAAATCAACAAAATCAGGAAGCAAAATGAGCGGTTATACATATTTTAAAAGTGACAGAGAAGATCTGGAAAAAGCTTTCAGGATCGCGACAGGAGATATTACCGGGAATATTTCACTCTACAGAGGGGAGCTTCAGGACCAGGAGAAGCCGGTAATTATGGCCGGTTTGGGTTACGACCGCCCCTGGACAAGAGATGCTGCCATTAATGTCTGGAACGGCTGCGGCCTTATCAACAGGGAAGTGTCTAAAAATACATTGATTTCCATGCTGACAGAAGATGGATATGGAAAGAGAATCGGAGGCCAGTACTGGGATGCCATAATCTGGGTGACCGGTGCCTGGAATTATTATCTCTATTCAGGGGATAAACCTTTTCTGGAGGAAACTCTGGCCATATCCCTCAACAGCCTTAAATATTTTGAAGATACAGAATACAATCCCCTTTCAGGATTATTCCGGGGAGCCCCCTCTTATGCCGATGGCATTTCCGCCTACCCCGACCGGTATACAGCTGTTGGTTCCTACCATGATATACAGTACTGGGCCGAACACAACAAAGACCTCAGACATGAAAAAGGTGAGGGACTGCCTATAGAAGCGCTATCAACCAACTGCCTCTATTACAACGCCTATAAACTCCTTTCGGCCATGGCAGAAGAGTTGAAAGTCGAAGTTGATCCATTGTGGAAAGAAAAAGAGGAGAATATCCTGGCGGCTATTAACAGTCATCTCTGGATAGAAGACAAGGGACATTACAGATATTTCATCGATCCCTGGGAAGGATCGGAAGCACAGGATGGGCTGGGACACAGCCTGGCTATACTGCTCGATGTAGCCGATGAAAAACAGAAGGAAAAAATCCTGGAAAATCAGTATATTTCTCCGGCAGGAATTCCCTGCCTCTGGCCGGTCTTTGACCGTTATGACAACAACAAAGAACATACCGGCCGCCATAATGGAACTGTCTGGCCCCATATTCAGGGATTCTGGGGTTCTGCTGCAGCCGGACAGGGAAAAAAGGAACTCTTTGAGAAAGAACTGGAAATGTTAACAAGCTTCGCCCTGCGCGACGGTCAGTTCGGAGAGGTATTCCATCCCGAAACAGGAATTGAATACGGAGGACTGCAGGAAAACTCCAACGGAGTGATCGAGGAGTATTTTCTCTGCCACCGTCAGACCTGGAGTGCCACAGCCTATTTGAGACTGATCCTGATGGGCCTCTATGGGATGGTTTTCTCCTCCCGGGGAATACGATTCACCCCGACTTTACCTGCAGATAGTTCTTTCGTCCATATTCACGGGCTGAATTACAGAAAAATGAAACTGAACATAAGGATTGACGGAACCGGTGATAATATTCAATCATTCACTGTGAATGGAAATTCGTGCAGTGAACCGGTTCTCCCTTCTTCTCTCGAAGGCGATGTACAGGTTCGGATCTGTCTGAACTAAGGAGTAAATAATGTTAGGATACCTGCTTCTCTTTATAATAATTATGTCTGTAATGATAGTCTTTCTTACAAAAGGAATGGTCAGGGTCATGGGCAAATACGGCGGTGAAAGTATATCGAAAATGCACAGAAACTCTGAATGCATAACCAATGGAGGCAAGGTTCCCCCTCTCTGGGCGACACCGTGGATGAAAAAAATCTCTGCTGTAGAGAAGAAAGATGTGAGGGAACAAGCCTCGGTTTCTCTCAAAGAGAAAGCGCGGCAGGACTGCCTGAAACAGCTTCTCCGATTGATAAAACATTTTGAACGAACCTCCATCATCGAAGATGAAGAGGTCCGGGAGCTTATTCTTAAAAAGCTTATCGAAGCCTATGAAGACTGGAATGAGAAGAGCTGGGATGAAATGATCGGCTGAATCAACGTTGTGTAAATAAATAATAGTTAAAACAATATCGTTTCCACAATACCAAGTTCCCTGACAACCTGTCGGGCGATGTTTTGATTCAACCAGTGCGGTTGATGGGCATCGGAGCCGATAACAAATTTGTAATGAGGGAGAAGCGGCGTAAAAAAATTCCGCCAGTCATTGCGCCATATATAACGGTTGTTGATCTCCAGGTAAGCATCTGTGGGCAGTTTTGCCGGATCGGCCCCCAGAGCCATCGGGTGGGCGACTATTACCGGTTTGCCCGTTGCCAGAAGCGTTTCAACTCCCTTGTAATCAACGGCTTTATCCCTGCAGTGGCAGAGGTAATAATCAAAATCGACAGTAGCGGCATCATTGAAACCTGTACTTTCACTGACCTCGGTCCCGGCATAAAATCTAAGAGATTTAACTGATTTTATATATTTGTCGGGATCGGAAAGATGTTCAAAGTGATCGCTGATCCCCATTTTTTCGGCATAGCGGAACTGATCTATCAGTTCGATTGTCTGCTGAGGGGCAACAGAATCATCCCTCTCTGAAAATATCGTGTGTATATGAAGATCCTGGGGGAGTAATACTTTTTCACCCTTTTTGTATATCATTTTTATTCCTCAATATCTGAAATCTTACTGTTATTATTTATAACATATTGTTACATTGTCTGATATAGTGATAGGCCATTATTTCATTGCAAACTATCATATTGCTTAACAAATTGTTTAGGAGTGATTCCGTTAGCTCTTTTAAAAATTCTGTAGAAGTTGGAATAGTCACTGAAACCAGCCCTGTAACAGGACTCGATAACAGGTATTCCTTTCAACAGATATTCTTTAACCCTGATGATTCTTTTATTTGTTATATATTCATTTACAGTAAAACCGGTACCTTTCTTAAAGATACGGCAGATATGGAATTTGTTTATATTGAATTGTACCGATAGCTTATCAAGGGTCAGATTTTCTTCCAGGTTATCGTGAATGCAATCCAGGAGCTTCGTAACTCTTTCATCATCATGGATCGGAGTGATAATGGTTCCCCGTTTTTCCCGGTACATGGTATTGAGTTCTATCAGGATCTCAAGAAAACTAATTTTAATGAGCAGGGAGGCATCAGAATCCCCCTTCTTTGCATATTCTTCGATCTTGTTGAATAAGGGGATTATACGTGTTCTCTCTATATCATGTCCTTCAATCATGTTCCCATGACCCAGTTTTCTGTTTTCTATAAAATCAAAAAGGTTGTATCCTTCTGTATCAATTCCCGATAAGACTCTTCTGTCAAAATGAATAACAATTCTCTCATATGGTCGATCAGAAGTAATTCCGATCCTGTGTAGTTCCCTGTTATTGACAAACATAAGATCACCCTTTTCCGAAGCATATTCTTTTCCTTCAACAAAGCGACGGATATCTCCTGAAATAAAGTAATTGATTTCATAAAATGTATGATGTTCAACCGGAACAGCTTCAGGCGGATCGGCAATAGAATGAAGATAATGCAGGCTGCCGTTACTGGAATCGAACTGGGATATAATTGTATCATTTTTCATATTCTGTTTTCTCTTTTTGCAATATTTACAATATTTTTGCCAATATCATACAAGAAATATTGATTATTGAATGATATATTGAATTGACTCATCAGACAAGAATGAATTTCAGGAGGCGGATATATGTACAGTGTTTTGGATTTTGGAGCATTTGGAGATGGTTTTTCCAATGATGGAGATTCCATACAGGAAGCCATAAACAGATGCAGTGAAGATGGTGGTGGAACTGTGTTGTTTCCTTCTGGAAAAGAATATCTGACCGGCCCCTTTCAAATCAAATCCAATGTCACTCTTCATGTAGAAGGAAATGCCCTTATTAAAGCCAGCACAGATGAATCACTCTATGTAGAAAGTGCCTTCAAAGAAAACAGGAGTGAAGGATCCATGTGGATTTACGCCCGTGAGGCTCAAAACATATCCATAACAGGAACCGGACGGATAGATGGACAGGGAACAGAATTCATGGTGGATGAAGAAATCTCCCATTACAACTATAAAATGGAAAATGATATGGATATGCGTCCTCACCTTCTGACCATGATCGCCTGCCGGAACATTACCATTAGGGATGTAACTTTCAGCAACGCCGCATACTGGTGTGTTCATCCCATCGGCTGCGAAGATGTTTTAATTTCCGGAGTTCGGATCCTCAACAGTCTCAAGGTACGAAACTGTGATGGCATCGATCCGGATCACTGCAGGAATGTCCGCATCAGCGACTGTTACATTGAATCAGCTGATGACTGCATCTGCCTGAAAACCAGAAGGGAGTATGCTGAATACGGACCCACTGAAAATGTGACTGTAACCGGATGTACCCTGGTTTCCACCTCCTGTGCTATAAAACTGGGAAGTGAGAATGTGAGCGACATAAGAAATGTGGTTTTTAACTCCATCATCATATCTTCCAGCAACCGGGGACTGGGTATCCAGAATCGCGACGAGGGGATCATTGAAAATATTACATTCTCCAATATTCAGATCGAATCAAGATTATTTACCGATGTGTGGTGGGGAAAGGCCGAACCGATCTCCATTACCACCTTCAGACGCTCTGAAGATTCACTCCGCAGATTTAAACCTGGACAGACAAGAGGTATAGCAGGAGAGGTTCGGAACATTAAATTCCATAACATCAGCTGTCGAAGTGAGAATGGGATCTATCTTTCAGGATGCGATGAGTCCCGTCCCCGGGAAATTCTTTTTGACAATGTCCGGATAGAGATAAACAAGATTACAAAACACAGTGGAGGAGTATATGACAGAAGACCCTGTGATGTAGATGGAATCATCTCCCCCGGAACCTCCGGATTTCATCTGAACAGTGCCGATGATGTGGAGATAAGAAACTGCCGCGTATCGTGGGGTGAATTCCGCCCGGATTATTATGGCCATGTTTTTTATGCAAAGGATGTTAATGACCTGTTCCTGGACAGTATCAAAGGTTATTCAGCATATGAAACAAAAGAGCGGATAGTGATAGAGGACTAATCCGTCAAATATCTGAAAGAGCTCTCTTCCTGAATTCGCCGGGAGTCATGCCTCTGGATCTTTTATAAGTCTTGAGAAAATTCTCATAATCTTTGTACCCGACACTATATGCTGTTTCTTTGACTGACCAGCCTTCCCTGAGATATTTATCAGCCTGATTCAATCTGCTCTCCTTCAATAATTGCCCAAGAGACAAACCTGTTTCATTTTTAAATATCTTTGCAGCATAGGTTCTTTCAAGATTTACAAAATTTATAATATCACTGACTTTTATAGGTGTATTGTAATAAGCATCAATAAAATTACGCATCGATTTTACATGATCCGCTTTTACATCTTCTACAGGATACAAATAGCTTTTAACAAGCCTTCTCTCTTTGAATAATTCGGATAATATCATTTTAAGATTTGCCGAAATTTCAAGGATTTCTCCCGGATGACGTTCTTTCGATTTATTTGAAATAGGCCGGTATCGATCATAGAGAGATTCGACATCACTGGAATGGAGTACAGGATTTTCAGGATTAAGATTTAAAGCACTAAGCATTGATCTGTAATCCCCTTTAAAGGCCAACCAGAAATAATTCCAGGGATTCTCCCAATCAGCCCGGTAAAGATTCCGGGTTTCCGGAAAGATGAGAAAAGCATCGCCTTTGCTTAGATGCCAACGTCTTCCACTACAGTAAAAATCACCTTGCCCCTCTCTGATTATATGGAGCAGATAATAGGGCCTCATTCCCCCGAACTCATGCCCCGGAGAACAGTCTTCTTCACCGCAATGCACTATTTCCGATGAGAATTCATCTCTACCTTCAAATCTTTGACTCACTATCATAAACAAAAATAATACTGCCAATAACAATATTTATCCATCACAAAACAACATTATTCCAGTTTTCGAATAAATATTAGAGTGCTAGAATCAAGTATATAAATTATTTATAGGACGTACAAAATGTCAAAAATTGTAATTATAGGTGCCGGGAGTCTCTCTTTTTCCAGCAGGTTAACAGCTGATATTCTCACTTATCCAGCTTTGGAAGACTGTCATATTTCACTGGTTGATATAGATCGGGAAAGACTGAATCTGGCTGAAAAAATTGTGAAAAAAATATTCAGAGAAGGCAATTATACCAAAGCGACAGTCAGTGCACATCTCGATAGAAAAGAAGCTCTGATAGATGCTGATTATATCATAATCAGTATTCTGGTCGGTGGATATGAAGCCATAGAGAAAGAGATCGACATCCCCAAAAAATACGGAATTGATCAATGTATAGGAGATACTCTTACTCCCGGTGGCATCATGAGATGCCTGAGAACCCTGCCGGTTTTAAATGAAATAGCCGAAGATATAAAAAGAATATGCCCGAAAGCACATATTCTCAACTATACAAATCCCATGGGCATGCTTTCATGGGGATTAACTGATGAAAACGAAGACCTCTCTTATGTCGGTTTGTGTCACTCCGTTCAGGGAACTGCTGAAGAATGGGCAAAAAGGCTGGAAATACCCTTTGAAGACATCAATTATATCTGTTCGGGGATCAACCATCAGGCCTGGTTCACTAAATTTGAATATAGAGGTAAAGATCTGCTACCTGACATAAGACAACTGGCTCTGAAACCGGAAATATGGTATGGCGATACAACAAGAATGGAATATGTTAAACATTTCGGCTTTCCCGTTACAGAATCGAGCGGACACGTTTCAGAATACAATCCGTGGTTCAGAAAAAACGAGAAAACGATAGCCCGTTACTGTCAGGATACATATTCAGAATGGAATGGAGGTTTCGGTTTTATCAAAACACTCTACGAAAGGCCTGACTGGAAAGAAAAAATGGAGAAAATGGCAAATTGGGAAGAGCCTGTAGAGCTGGAGAGAAGTCACGAATATGGTTCCCAGATAATCAATGCCATAGAAACAGGTATTCCTGTTGTTATTTACGGGAATGTAAAAAACGAAGGATTTATTGATAATCTGCCTCAAGGATCACTCGTGGAAGTCCCCTGCCTAGTGGATAAAAACGGCATTCAGCCCGTAAGGACAGGAGCTCTTCCTCCCCATCTGGCAGCAATAAACAAAACACAGCTCAACGTTCAGGAACTGGCAGTAAAAGCTGTGCAGACCGGTGATCCGGAACTTGTTTTTCAGGCTATGGCTATGGATCCATTAACGGCAATGAGCTGTACCCTAGATGAAATCAGGACCATGACAATTGAATTGATGAAGGCCCATGAGCAGTGGATACCTCTATTTGAAGGAAAATTGCCTGCAGAACAACCTCTCGTTTACAAAGAAAAAGCCCGCGGTGAAATTGATAAACATATTGATCCGGCAGCTGTAAATAATAGTTAAATAATAAGAATCTTGAACCGGTGGGTATCTTTTATATTTAAGAATTAAATCATGAAAAATCGCTCTGTTCTTGACTTCAACTTAGAATAAATGTAATATTTCTCATATTACTGACACGCGTAAGGAGAGCGATAATGAAAATCAAAATACTGGGAACCTGTGCCGCCGAGGGTTGGCCGGCACTATTCTGCAACTGTCCGGCCTGTGGGAAAGCAAGAAAGCTGGGCGGGAAAAACATCCGAACGCGGAGTTCGATACAATTTGACAATCTGCTTAAAATAGATCTCCCTCCCGATACCCTTATGCATACCTATAAATACAATTTGGAACTCCATAAACTCCGTTATCTGCTGATCACCCATTCTCATGAAGACCATCTGAGTGCCGGAGAACTGGAATACCTGATGAGCCCTTATGCCGTTCCACCTGTAGTTGATTCATTAAAAATCCTCGGTAACAGGAATAGTATTGATATAATAAAAAAAGCTATGGACAGCCCTTCATCTGAACATCCCGGATTATTGAATGTCGTCGCTTCCTTTCAGGAATTCTCTCTCCCCCCCTATAATGTAACCACGTTGAAAGCAGAGCATAAGCCCGATGAGGAAGCACTGAATTATATAATAGAAAAAGATGGCAAAAGAGTTTTATATACCTGTGATACAGGATTTTATGAGCAGCCCTCATGGGATTTCATCAGAGGGAAAAAAGTAGATCTGGTAATAAGTGAATGCACAATGGGTATCAATAGATCAGATTATAAATATCATATGGGGTTTAATGATGTTCTCGATTTGAAGAAAAAGGCCGAAGAGATCGGGTTTACCGATTCAAATACACAATGGGTATTAACGCATTTTTCCCACGGCGGAGGGCTTATGCACGAAGAGATGGAAGCTATCGTAAAACCAGAAGGATTTGAAGTGGCATGGGACGGTATGGAGATTGAGATTTAAGAGTTCCTCCTATATTCACCGGGACTTTTGCCTGTTCTTTTTTTAAAGATCTTTGAGAAATAGTAGATATCAGTAAAACCGCATTTTACAGCAATCTCTCCCACTGAATAATGGGTTCCCCTCAGCAGTTCGCAGGCTGATTCAATTCTGAGACTATCGCGAAAGTAGATGGGAGTCTGGCCATAAAGCTCCTTAAACCGCCGGGAAAGATATTTAGTAGTGAAAGCTCCAATGTGTGACAGATCAGTCAGAGTCAGTGGCTGCTGATAATTGGCTCTGATAAAAGCCAGGATTTTTTCCATAGGAGATATTATTGTATTTTCACTATTTACATCGGCAAAATGACCGGATAAAGCCCTGAGGCAACTGATAAGGATCGAAGAGGTGGAAATATGAAAATAAGAGTCCTTTCCCTGGAAGGAGCGTAGTTTTTCAAGATCCAGCAGGCAGCGATTTACATGGCTGACAGCGTTGGAACTGATAGTTTTCTCCAGGGAATGAATAGAGATATCGATACCGACAATCAAAGATAATACCCTACTGATATTCAAATGCAGAGGGATCCCTTCTCCATCGAGAAATTCAAAGGTGATCTCTCCATAGGTAACACTCTCCCCATCCTTCACTCCCAGACTGTGAGGTTGACCCGGAGAGATGAACATAATCGATCCCGGTGAGACTGCTACCTGTTTCCTATTCAAAAGAAAAGTACCCTCTCCGCTGTAGATCACAATGATATGATAGAGAGCATGACTGTGTTCGGGGCGGTTACGGCGATTTCCGGCTTCTTCAGATCCGTTGGAGTGTACAAAACGCAGAGTATAATCCTTCTGATCAAAATGAAAGTAGAATCCTCCGATATCCCTATTGCTATTTCCGGTGTTTATCAGTGTCATAGGTAGAAATTATACAAATTTAAAGATAAATCTTCCATTTGAATTTACATTTTTTCTGCTAATATTGCAGAAAAGGAGTATTTGATGAAATACAAGATAATTTTTGACCCCGATCTCTACAAGAAAGGAGCTGGCCTGGATTTCCTGAATGCTTCAGCTACACTTGATGGAGACTGGGTCTGTCATGCTTTCAACATCCCTATGGATAGATATTATGGAGATTATGCCTATCAGAGAGAAATGCTCGCCGGCGCCAGAGATGTTGTGAACAAAGAGCTTAATCTTAATCTCATCAAAGAGTCTGTGATCGATACGGGAGTGGTTATGAATGCCTCTCTTTTCGGAGGAAAACCCAATTACCACTCCAATTCAACTCCCGTTCTGGATCCGGTTATCAATGATCCTTCAGATGTTTACGCACTTGCAGAGAGAATTGATGCTGTTTCCGACGAAGGTCTTATGTTTGAAGGGATTCTTCACAAACACCACTGGGAAGCTGCCGAGTACTGGAAGGAACAAGAGGGACGTCCACTGAAGGCTCCGGCCTCAGGAGGAACCAAGGGAATCGCCACCATCTGCGGACAACTATGCGGGGTGACTAATTTTCTTATCTGGATGATGACCAATCCCGATGAAATGAAAATTCTGACATCTCTTGTCGGAAGAACCCTTAAAAGATATATCGGAGCCTGCCGGGCTTTTGAAGGTGTTGAAAATATGAACAGCCTCTCCTTTGCCTCCGATGTAACGGGCCTTATGTCTCCTGATACATATGGAGAATTCTGCGCTCATCACGAAAAGGAACTCTATAAAAAGTTTGCCCCAACGGGTATAAGGTATTACCATTCAGATTCCAATATGAGCAACCACATAGAACTATTGAAATGGATCGGAGTCAGCGATGTAAATATCGGGCCTATGATATCTGTAAAACATATACTGAATGCAGCTCCGAAGATGAGAATTCACGGACAGATTCCCCCTGTAAGGGTTTTCTGGCAGGGATCAACTGATCTGGTTGTTGATGCTGTCCGACAGGATATTAATGATTTAAAAGAGTCAGGATCTGCCCTCTCGCAATTGCAGGTATGTACAGCCGGATCAATCAATCCGGGAACACCCCTGGAAAATATCCGGGCCATGTTCTGGGCAGCCATGGAATACGGAAAACTGAATGAAGAGGTAAATCCTGATCTCGACAGCATACCTGTTGAGTTTGACCGGAAGGAACTTGTGAATCAGATTTCGTGAAAAAAAGGGGGGGCTGTTGAAACAGCCCCCTTTTATTATGATTTTATCTTGAAAGTCCGTATTTCAAATGGAGAGAATTCCAACTCCACAGGATTCTCACAGCTGACCGGTTCTTCGTTTTTCCACTCCATCAGATCTGTTTCCACAAGAAACACTTTTCTATCTTGAAAGCTCAACTCTATTCTGTTTGTCCGCCCTTCCGTCTCAACGAGCCGGATAACCAGGCAGTCCTCTTTTTCTCCCTTTTTGACAACATCCAGAGAGATTCCCCTTCCGTTTATAAAACAGGGGGAAAGAACCTTATCTGAAGTATATCCATCAAAAACAAGTGGCGGATTATTCATCATGGCGGCTTCACTCATAACAGAAGATTCAATAAGAGTGCCTTTATGGGGAAGAAGACTGTAGGTAAAGTCGTGAACATGTATGTCAGCGTCTGCATCGGGATTCGAAGGAGACCGGAGCAGATTCAGATCAAGAACATTCTCATGAACCTTATAACCGTATTTGCAGTCATTGAGAAGAGCGACACCGTATCCGTTATCAGAAAGATCAACATACTTATGTGCCGCCACTTCAAATTTCGCCATATCCCAGCTCGTGTTCCTATGTGTCGGTCTTTTGACATATCCATACTGAATATCACAAGCTGCCTCATTTGAAAAAACATTGACGGGGAATGCTGTTCTAAGCATTTTGTGGCTCTCCTTCCAGTCTACTGTAGTTTCAAAATTTATTTTTTTGCTGTTTTTTCCAAGATAAACGTTCTGGCAGATTGTTGAGATTCCAATTTTTGTCTCAAAACTGATGCCGCTGCGAACCGGACCGGATTCAAGCGGAGTCACATTCACAGATTCAGCTGTTTCCACCAGCATGTTCTCATAAGTGATATCCACATCCCAGGCGTCCCACTCCTGAGGACGGTCCACATAGAGCGAAAGGACATTACCCGGTTTATTTAAAATTTCCCGGTTTTCCTCTTTATCATAAGCTCTCAGAATCCTGCCTGTTTCATCGAGTTCATAACGGATAAGATCATTCTCCAGAATAAAACCTTCCGTCACTTTCGAATTCACTGGATACTCCTCCCCTTTCTTCAGACAGACAGATTCATTGGCACCTATTTTAAGTTGGGTGATCAATTTGTCCTCTTCCTGTTGGAGGGGAATCACATTTCCATTAGTATCGGTAATCGAGAATCCTTTCCAATCTTCCGGTAAAACAACCGGGGCATTGTATTCACAACTCAGTATATTTACAATAACCAGGCTGTCTTCCTCTTTTTTAAAAAGCAATTCCGCTGCTTCTGATAAGGAAATCTCAATATCTTTGAGCATCATTTCATACTCTTTATGGGCTGTTTCATAAACCAGCCTGATACTGGATCCGGGAATGATGTCGTGAAACTGGTTCATAAGAAGGGTTTTCCAGATTTTATCCAGTTTTTCTGATGGATACTTATCAAAAGGAAGTGCTGAACAGAGATACTCAAGAGCTCTTAATTTGTTTTCTATAAACCTGTTGTATTTCTTTGTAAGCGCCTGGGTGGTCAATGTTCCTCTATGAAGTTCGAGATAAAGTTCTCCAGACCATGTGGCCAGCTCCGGAGAGAGTTTTTTCATCCTGTCAAAAGCATCTCCCGCTTTCCCGAATTTCCATCTGGGCGCCCCTTCCAGATTCTGTAAGCGGATTCCCTTTTCAATATGTTCTTCTTTAGGACCTCCTCCGCCGTTTCCGATTCCGAAAAGGGAAACAAATTCATCGGATATATGATTCTCATTAAACCTATCCTGCGCCTGACAGAGTTTTGCGGTATTCACACTGGAGTTGTAATCATTTTCAGGGAGAAAATGGGTGACAACTTCTGTTCCATCAATACCTTTCCAGTTAAAAAGATGAAAGGGGAATTTGTTATACTGATTCCAGGATATTTTCTGGGTCAGGAAGAAATCTACACCGGACTTTTTCAGGATCTGCGGCATGGCTGCGCTATAACCGAAAACATCGGGAAGCCACAAATTAGTGACATCTACACCGAACTCGTCTCTAAAGAAGTTTTTACCATGGAGAAACTGACGTATCATCGATTCGCCGCTTATGACATTGCAGTCGGCTTCGACCCACATCCCTCCCTGAATTTCCCATCTGCCCTCTTTTACAAGTC